>Ga0302215_10002508_pt1 | contig 12579 bp, 14 predicted proteins | sample II_Fen_N3_1_FD_194580 | JGI IMG/M metagenome (GOLD analysis project Ga0302215, IMG submission 194580) | Peat permafrost microbial communities from Stordalen Mire near Abisko, Sweden - II_Fen_N3_1 | ecosystem: Environmental > Terrestrial > Soil > Wetlands > Permafrost | place: Sweden: Abisko... | reverse complement strand
TTCGTTAAAAATTTCTTTTACCTTTTCAAAATCGGGAGTTTCAAGATCATATTGTTCCTGGTGGAATTCTACAGGCGCATCACAGATGATGGTGGCTAATTTTTTAGACAAAATTCCGCGTTCTGCTGAAGCTTCTATTTTTTCTTTTATTTTGCCTTTCAACTCATGTGTATTCGCTAAAAGATTTTCGATACTCCCATATTCTTTCAGGAATTTCATGGCTGTTTTTTCACCAACACCTTCTAATCCCGGAATATTATCAGACGAGTCACCCATCATTGCTAAGAAATCAATCACCTGTTTCGGCTCTTCAATTCCATATCTTGCTTTTACTTCTTCTACGCCTAAAATCGAAATTTCCCCACCCCTGAAACCAGGCTTATAAAGCTTAATTTTATCCGTCACCAATTGAGCAAAATCTTTGTCTCCGCTTACTATAAAACTTGTGTAATTTTCCTTTTCTGCTTTACAGGCAATTGTTCCGATCACATCATCAGCTTCATATCCTTCAACGCCTAAACTCGGAACATGCATGGCTTCCAAAATACGGTGAATATAAGGAATAGCAAATTTGATTGCTTCAGGTGTTTCACTTCGATTAGCTTTATATTCTGCATAATCGTTTGTACGAATACTTGCCTGACCGACATCAAAAATCACTGCTAAATGTGTAGGTTTTTCTTTTCGAATCAGCTCAATCAGGGAATTCATAAAACCAAAAATAGCTGTTGTCTCCATCCCGGAACTAGTGTACCTCTGGTTTTTTGACATTGCGTGATATCCTCTGAAAATCATTGCATAAGCATCGATCAAAAAAAGCCTTTTGTCCTGTGTTGCGTCCATATTTTGAATAATGAACAAATATAAGAAAATGCGATTGTTTTTTTCTGCGATTTCCTGTTGAGATTTAATTTAAAGATAAATAGTCCCTCAAAATTTAATCTTTCACCGGAATCAATTCCAAACGGTCTTTATCGATTTTAAAAGTATAAAGTCCGGTGAGGGTTTTAGGTTCATCACAATTTTCAACCATATCTGAGACACCTTCAGAAATTTCTACCTGATTGTTTTCGTACTCACTATACTTCCCCATCATATGAAAACAGCTATTCCCGGTGTGGTAATTTTTGTCTGCTTCAAACTGAAGAAAATTAATTTTGGGTTGTTCTGCAGGAAATTTGATTGCTTTAGCTTTTTTGAAAACCGCACTTCCATCAGCACTTATTTTCTCAACCTGCCACGTCGTTTTTGCGAGAGAATTTGTTTGAGCATTGATCGTTGTAACACATGAAACAGCAGCAATGATGAAAGTAAAAATTAGTTTTTTCATATTTAAATATTTTAAGTGAAATTTATTCAACAAGACAAAAATAGCCTACTTTTTTAAAAGCAAGCTATTTTTATATTAGGTTTAGGGTAATAACTGATGTTATTAAACTCCCGGCCAAATACCTTTGTATTCTGAATTACCGTAGCCGATTGTTTCTGCACTTACGATGAAGCTGATCAACATAGAATTTTGATCTACAGCGTCAAAATCAACTTCGTGTTGAATTACATAACCATTTTCCCAGTTTAATGTAATCAAAGTTCCTTCTTCGTGAGATTTGTTGAAAGTGATCTCTCCGGTTGTTGGTTTGTACTTCCCATTTAGCAAACTTTCCAAGATTTCAGATTTCTCTGTTGCCTCAATTGTCAGCTTAATGATTGCGTTGGAAGGATCTGAAGCTACACGTCCTGAAACGTCTGTAGATCTCGATACGCTGTAATTCAGCTTTAATAATTTTTGTCCTTCGCTTCCGTTGAATTTTAAGATTCCTCTTGAATTGTCTGCCATGATTTTGTAAATTTTAAACAGTTAATATTTTGTGATTTGGTTATTTATCTATAGCGAAGATAGAGCCAAAGATTCCTCACAAAAAGTTTTCACCGCTTTAATTCACATTTTGTAGTAGAACTACGATTTTGTGTAGTAATTCTACGACATTGATTTAATCAAGTAAAAAAACCTGTGTGAGAAAGGATTTAAATGACTTTAATGAAGATCAAACTCACCATATTTTGAAAATTTTAAGGCAATTTGAGATCATTTAGGAATAACATTATTATTATAAAAACAAAAAAACCGCATCGCTGCGGTTTTTACTATTGTTAATTATTTGTTTTATTGATTTTGCATATCTTTTATTCTCTCCTGCATCAAGTCCGGATCTGAAAGTGCATCCCAACCAATGTAAGAAATCACGAATACCATATAGAATATCATCAATACACTTAAAACAATTCCGATTATACTAAGGATTCTACCGGTATTCAAATTGTTGTAATCTGAATATTGTGTAGGATTTTGCTGATACAAAGCATTATCCTTTTTGTACAATACAAGTCCGATGATTCCAGTGATTAACCCTGGAACACCATAACAACAACAGCTTACGATTGATACAATTCCTAAAACAAGTACCGCCGTAGCATTTGGTAATTTTTGTTGGTTCATAATTTAATATTTTAAAAGTTTAGTTTATGTGATTATAAAATGTTTATAAAAATAGGAAAATACCATGATTAGTGAGTTAACAATTGCTAAAAATATTAACACCTGTCCGTAATTTCTTTTTTTATCAATAAAATTTAAGACAACAAAACCAAGAAATAAAAGTAAAGTATAGACTGCCGGAAACATGTGAAATGCTTCTGCAAATTTGCCTTCAAAAACCAAAACTAATGCTCTCTGAGTTCCACATCCGAAACATTCTATTCCCAGGAATTTTTTACTCGGACAAGGCAGCATAAAGTCTTCAATCTTCATATTTTATTTTTGTGATTTTGATGATGCTAAATTTAGGAAGAAATTTTCGCTCTTAGATACTGATTCGGAAAAAAACTGTCTTCTTTCATTTCAAATGATCCCTGAATGGCAATATAAGGATTTCTCAATATCTCTCTTGCTACAAAAATCAAATCTGCCTCATTTTTTTGCAGAATTTCCTCAGCTTGATCTACTTTGGTAATCAATCCTACTGCGCCGGTTTTTACCTCTGCTTCATTTCTCACTTGAGAAGAAAACGGAACCTGATAACCGTCAAAAACAGAAATTTTTGCGCCGTGAATATTTCCGCCACTTGAAACGTCGACCAAATCTACAGAATGATTTTTCAATTCTTTCGACAATTTTACACTATCTTCTATACTCCAACCGTTTTCAGCATATTCGGTTCCGGAAATCCTTACAAACAATGCAACGTTTTCATTCAATTCTTCATTCACCGCATCGACGATTTCCAATAAAAATCTGCTTCGGTTTTCAAAACTTCCGCCATATTCATCGGTTCTAATGTTTGAAAGTGGAGATAGAAACTGATGAACCAAATATCCATGCGCACCATGAATTTCAATAACATCAAAACCTGCGTTCACTGCTCTTTTTGCAGCATCCTTAAAATTTTGAACCAATTCTTTAATTTCTTCAACTGATAACTCATGTGGAATTCTCTCACTTGGATGATAAGGAATCGGACTTGGAGCGATCGTTTCCCAACCTTCTTCCAAAGGAATCTGCTTGTTTTCCCAGGTCGAACCTTTTCTTCCGGCGTGCGCAATCTGAATTCCTATTTTGGAATCAGAATTTTGGTGAACAAATTCCACAATTTTTTGAAGTTTCTCCGCTTGTTCGTCGTTCCAGATTCCCATACAATGATTGGTAATTCTTCCACGAGGTTCAACTCCGGTCGCTTCTACTATGATTAAACCCGTTCCGCCTTGAGCACGACTTCCATAATGCACATAATGAAAATCATTGGCTAAACCGTTTTCACAAGAATACATACACATCGGTGACATCACCCAACGGTTTTTCAATTCTACATTTCTAAATTTTATCGGAGTATATAACATTGAATTTTATTTTTAAGATTTTAAAATTACAAATTTAGTATCGTAACAAAGATATTGCCAGCTTGCATAAAAAGGATTACTTTTATCGCCCTTTTTACGGCAACAAAATGAAAAAAGATATAAACATCGGATACGAGCATTTCAAAAGCAACAGCGAATTGAATGATATTGAAAAGAAGCTTTTCGAAAGAGCAAAATCGGCACGAGAAAATGCATATGCACCCTACTCAGATTTTTTGGTAGGATGTGCAGTTGTGCTAGGAAATGGCGAAATTTATTCGGGTAACAATCAGGAAAATGCGGCTTTTCCGTCGGGACTTTGTGCCGAAAGAACAGCCTTATTCTGGATTGGTGCCAACTTCCCGAATGAGAAGATCAAAAAAATATTTATCATCGGTGGTCCGAGAGAATTTTCAGAAAAAACACCGCCTATTCCACCTTGCGGAGCTTGCAGACAAAGTTTGATGGAGTACGAAACGAAACAAAGTGAGAATATTGATCTATATTTTTCAAATTTAAATGAAGAAGTTTTTAAAGTAAATTCTATTAAAGATCTGCTGCCTTTTTACTTTGATTCGACATTTTTGTAATATTTTCCCACAGATTTTCACAGATAAATTACATGGCTGAATTTTTAAGATTAAATTTAAATGATGACGCTTAAAAATCTTAATCAAAATCAATTTATTGATTCTTTTAAAAACAGCATGAAGCATTTTCTTAATTAACTTTTCATCTTAAATTAATATTTCTTTTTAAAAACCTATATTTGCAAAAATTTTGGTTTCCAAGGTATTGGAATTAATAGGGAATTGGGCGAAAATCCCAAGCTGTCCCCGCAACTGTAAATCGTATCAAAATTTTCTACAAGAAGCCACTGCCAACGCGGGAAGGTGTAGAAAAGCGAAAGTCAGGAGACCTGCCAGATTTTAACATTAAAATTGATTGCTTTCGGAGGAAAAGCATAAATAATATGGGTATAAAAAGATCTTTAGTCTTCGCTTTTGCCGTTTGTAATCTATCTCTGTACTTTGGTCAGGAGAAATCGATTGACACGGTATATATTTTTGACAATCAAATGAATAAGGTAAAACTTTTTCATAAGATTACTACTTTGACTCCTGCTGATATCCAAAAAAACTCATCCAATTTATCTGAAGTTTTACGTTTTCAATCGCCAGTTTACATTAAAGAAAATGGTCGTGGTGCGGTTTCTTCGCCATCATTCAGAGGAACTACAGCGCAGCAAACCGCTTTTGTCTGGAACGGAATCAATATTAATTCTCAGTTTTTAGGACAAGGAGATGTAAATAATATTGCACTTTTCGGATACGATCAGATGGAAATAAAAGCGGGTGGCGGAAGTGTAATCTACGGAAGCAGTGCGATTGGCGGAAGCATTCATTTAAATAATAATTTGAGCTTTAATCAAGGATTTAACGGAACATTCAATTCTGAGATTGCTTCATTCGGAACATTTAATAATTTTCTGAAAGGTTCTTACAGCAATGACAAATTTAGTTTTAAGGCTTCAGGAAACTATGTGATCAGCGAAAACGATTATGAAGTTCCGGAAGCACAAAATTATATCAACAGAAACGGTAAATTCTACAACACGACTTACAATGTCGGGATTTCTTATAAAATAGCAGACAGACAAAAAATATCATGGCAAAGTCAGTTCTACGATGCTACTCAGAACTACCCTATTTTTTCTAAAAATGGTAACAGGAGCAAATACGAAGCACAAACTGTGAGAACTTTACTGTCGTGGGATATTAATAAAAATAAATTTTCAAACAGTCTGAAAGTTGCTTATACAGAGGATAATTTTCAATATTTCGGAATCTATAAAGCGCCAAGTACAAGTGGTGGAATCAATAAAAACTATATCGTAAAAAACGACTTTAATTATTTTATTAACCCAAAATGGAATGTGAATGTAATTGGAGAATTTCAGCAAAATCAAGGAGAAGGACAAGGTGATTCCGGAATTGGAAAAGTAAGTAGAAATATCGGCTCGATTGCGGGTTTATTAAGATATTTAGCGAAACCAGATCTTCTCTTTGAAGCCGGAGTAAAAAAAGACATTGTAGAAGATTTCAGTTCGCCGGTCTTATATTCTTTTTCTGGGAAGTGGAAAGCTGGAGATTGGTATAATTTAAATTTAAATTTATCAAAGAACTTCAGATTTCCTTCATTCAACGATCTATATTGGACTCCGGGAGGAAATCTCGAATTAAAACCTGAAACCTCCAATCAGGCAGATATGAATCACGAATTTAGAATAAAAGATTTTAAATTTAACATCAGTCCTTATTATATACGAATCACTGACATGATTCGCTGGCTAGACACCGGTTTGGGATATTGGGCACCATCTAATACCAATAAGGTTGAATCATATGGTGTGGAATCACAATTGACTTACGAAAAACAAATTACCAATCACTTCATCAGATTAAACGTCGGATACGATTATACAAAATCTACCAATTTAGAAACTCAAAGACAACTTACCTATGTTCCGTTGCACAAAGTTTTTATAAATGGAGACTACCACTACAAATTCCTGAAAATCTATGCTCAGGGAATGTTTAATGGCTTGACTTACACAACAACTGATGAAAGCAGATCACAGGCATTACAACCTTACTTTGTAATGAATGCTGGAGCTTCTGTTACACTTTTGAAAAAATATACTTTAGGATTTAAAGTCAATAATATTACTGATACTATTTATGAAACGGTGGCTTATTACCCATTACCGAAAAGAAATTACAGTATCACAGGAACAATAAATTTTTAAAATTAAATATATTATGAAAATAACTAGATTTTTACAGCTTTTCTTAGGATTGGTATTATTATTCAATATTTCGTGTTCCTCTGAATATGAGGAGACCATAAAAAGTCCTACTTATGAAAACGGGTACTTTATTACTAACGAAGGAAACTTTGGAGTACCAAATGCTGACGTGACTTTTATCACAAAAGATTTGAGCCTGATGCAAAATGACATTTACAAAGCTAATAATGCTAATGAAAATTTGGGCGATGTATTACAAACAATTACTTACAATGGAGACTCAGCTTATCTTTTACTGAACAATTCAAATAAAATTCAGGTTGTGAACCGTTATACTTTCAAAAAAACAGGAGAAATTACAAGTCAGCTAAACAATCCTCGTTACATGGCAATTGCTAATAATATGCTGTATGTTTCTAACGATCAATATAATGGTCCAAAATCTGTGAATGTTTACAAAACTTCCGATTTATCTTTTGTAAAGAAAATCAATTTCTCAGATACCGTTGAAAGAGTTGTGGCTGCAGGTGGAAATATTTTTATACAAAATGCAACATACAGCTACGGAAATACAATAACCAAGATCAATACAAACACAAACGAAATTGAAGGTACACCAATCACATTACCAACCGGAAACATCAATAAAACAATTGCTTACAACAACAATGTTTATGCAATTGCAGAAGGTACTGCAAATTCTTACATCTATCAGATCTCTTCTGCCGGAGCGATTGTAAAAACAACTACTCTTACAGGTATTGCGAACGGTACTAATCTTCAGATTGATAATGGAAGATTCTTTTTCAGTTCATATAATAAAATCTATTCTATGGAATTAAATGCGACTGCAGCTCCTACAACACCGATCATCACAGCAGTTGATGGTGGTCAGTATTTTACATTGTACGGATTTTCTGTAGTAGATGGAAGAATCTTCACATCAGATGTGAAAAACTTTACCGAAGCAAGCGAAATAAGCGTTTATACAACTTCAGGAACTTTTATCACCAAATTTAAAGCGGGAATTGGATCAACAAGTGTATATTCTAATTAATCAGATATAAATTTAGATAAAAAAATCCGGCGGTTTCTATGAAACTGCCGGATTTTTTATTTTTAACAAAGAATTTATAAAGTAAGCCCCAATTTCTCCGCTTCTACAATCACAAAACTTCTTGCTTCTTCTTTTTCATTGGCAATCTCACCTTCCAAAATCGCCTCTTTTACTTTTTCTTTTAAAATTCCGATTTCTCTTCCGGGTTTCAGATTAAACATTTCCATAATTTCTTCTCCCGAAATCGGCGGTTGGAAATTTCTCACCTGATCTTTCTCTTCAACTTCTTTTATTTTAACAGCAACATATTCAAAATTTTTCTTGAATTTTTCCTGTTTTCTTGAGTTTTTCGTTGTAATGTCGGCTTTACAAAGCGTGAAAAGATCTTCCATATCTTCTCCGGCATCAAAAAGCAATCTTCGCAATGCTGAATCCGAAGCATTATCGGTAATCAAAGCAATCGGACGTGAAGAAAGTTTTACCATTTTCTGAACGTATTTCATATCGGCATTCAGAGGTAGTTTCAGCTTTTGAAACAATGTTTTCGTCATTTTAGAACCCAAAAACTCATGTCCGTGGAAAGTCCAGCCTGTTCCTTCAACAAATTTTTTGGTCGGAGCTTTTCCAATGTCATGAAGCAATGCAGACCAACGCAGCCAGAGATTATCTGTATTTTCAGAAATATTGTCTACCACTTCCAAAGTATGGTAAAAATTATCTTTATGAGTTTGTCCTTCCACTTCTTCTACTCCTTTTAATTCGATCAATTCAGGAATGATTAGTTTCATCAAACCAGTTTCTTCCATTAATCGAAGTCCGACAGAAGGTTTTTTTGAAAGCATGATTTTATTGAATTCAACCATAATTCTTTCCATCGAAACAATTTTGATTCTTTCCGCTTCCTGTCTGATTGCATTTAAAGAGTTTTCTTCTATTTTAAAATTTAAAGTAGAGGCAAAACGCACCGCTCTCATCATTCTTAAAGGGTCGTCTGAGTAAGTTTGCGCAGGTTCTAAAGGTGTTCTTAAAATACCTTTTCCCAAGTCACCAATACCGTCAAAAGGATCGATCAATTCTCCGAAATTATCTTTATTTAAAGAAATTGCCATCGCATTTATGGTAAAATCTCTTCTTTTCTGGTCATCTTCTATCGTTCCGCCTTCAACTTCCGGTTTTCTGCTGTCTTCGGTATAGCTTTCTTTCCTTGCACCTACAAATTCCAATTCCAGATCTTTATATCTGATCATCGCCGTTCCGTAAGTTTTGAAAACGGATACTTTCATTTTAGGATCGATTTCTTTACCTACATTTTGAGCAAGCTCGATTCCACTTTGTTCGGTCACAAAATCAATATCCGTAGACGCTTCTCTTTTCATCAGAAGATCGCGCACAAATCCGCCAACAATGTACACCGACTGATTATTTGCTGCTGCTACTTCAGAAATTATTTTGAAAAGTTTAAGATTTTTATTTTGATTAAGATTGATGAACATTTATAAAAGATGTTAGATATTAGATGTTAGATATTAGATTTACAATCACTTTGATAATTGAATCTTGATCTAATTAAAACCACTAAGAAATCAGATTACCAGATTAAAACTAAATTTCCGACTTCCTAATGGTCAATAATTTGCAAAGATAAATATTTACTTTAAAAGTAATATTTTTAACCGCAATAGTTACAAAATATTTTTACGACATGAGTCCCATGAGTTTTAGTTAAAATATTTTGATGAAAAGAACATGTAAGTTTAAAAATCAAAGATTTTCATTGTACTATTCCAAAAAATCTGTGGGTTCTTTGGAAATTCTATTATTCCCGCAGAACTTTTATTCTGTTGTCACTCCAGATTTTTATAACCGATGATCCTGAATATTTTGAGACCACATCTCTGTTTTCTTCCACTGCATAATCTACCAAATCAACAATTTCGGATGAGATATCAGAAAATTTTAAAGGACTTTTTTCTCCGCTGAAGTTGGCCGAGGTAGAAACCAAAGGCTTATTGAGTTTGGTAATCAGTTTTTTGCAGAAATCATTTTTCACCATGCGAATTCCGATGCTTCCATCTTCAGCAAGTAATTCTTTGGGCAGACCTTTTGGGTTTTGATACACCAAAGTAACCGGTTTATCGCTCACATCCATGATTTCCCAAGCCATTTCAGGAACGTCAACCAAATCCTGTAATCGCTTTTCATTTTCAACCAAAATAATCATTGATTTATTTTTTTCGCGCTTCTTGATGTCAAAAATTTTGTTGATTGCTTCTATATTTGTTGCGTCACAACCAATTCCCCAGATCGTGTCTGTTGGATAAAGGATGGTGCCGCCAGATTTTAGTATTTGTATGATGTTTTCCATGATTTTATTTGAAATAAAAAGATTTTAGATTTATAATATTGGGATTTCTTGATGAAAAAACAACTGCAATTGTATCATTCTTTTTTAATGAATCTTTAACCACAAAATTGTATTTAAAATTTTTATTATGATGATTTATTGTTATTTTTATGATACGGCTTCCTTTATGATAATATGATGAATCAATTTTAATCTTTTTTTCTAAACCAAATTTAGATAATTCTTTTATTTTATAATTGTTCTTAAACGCACAGAATCCCAATAATAGAAAAATAAAGAGTGGAAATATTAAAATGAAAGGAAACTTTTTCTTGTAATTTGAACCAAGTTCATTGATGATTTTTTCATCACCGAGATCTAACGGTCCCAGAAATTTATCTTTAAGAATATTTTTAGTTCTAGATAACCGCTGAATTAATATACCAAAATATAAACAGCCAAACCACAATAATACGACAGGCAAAAAAAATATTACTTTTTTATTCGCATTTTCATCGTCAAAAAGCCATGAAAATAGAAAACCAATCCAAAAAGCGGTCGTTATTAATACAACTGAAATTATTACATATTTTAAAATAACTTTTTTATGCATCAGAAATAAACTAAAATACCGTTCTAAATTATTGCTTACTTTTTTTTAAGATTCTTTTAAAATCTCTTCTAGTAAAATGCTGAGAAAACAAAACAGGCATATTTAATAGGACTCCCTCTTTTATTATTGTATAAAGAATTTTATCATTTTTAAAGAATACAAATATTGTTTTTTCCTGATTTCCAAAGCTAAAATCATTTATTGGTTCGTTAAGGAAAATTAAATCATTTGAAATTTTAGAAATTCTGTAATTATACTTTTTTCCATATTCAAGAATTTTTTGTTTTGCTTCTTCTTTATGAATGTAAAACTTAATTTCCTTCAAATGCTTTTCAGAAAATTTACAGTAGAATCCGTACAAGCAAAAAGCAACTAATAAAGGAAAAAGATAATAGCCTATTCTATCATTACTTGAAAGTGGATTGATCTCGTTTAAACACAGAGCAGAACTTATTCCTATTGCTCCAAAAGCCAGGTAGTTTGTAAAACTATCAAATTTATCAAACCAACTTTCTTCAAAAATTAATTTTCTTGATTCAATGCTTTTGTTAATATCTAGATTTTTAAGCGTTCGCATTACATTTCCGGCAAATATCTTTCTTCCACCACATTCAAATGATGAATATTGTGCCCAACAATCAATTTACAAATCGTTTCCACAGAAATTTCGTTTCCGTTGGCTTTCCCGATATTATTTAGAACTGATGGATTCAATGTTTCCAATAAAATTTGAGAAGATTGTCTTACGAGTTGATATTCTTCCAACAAAGATTCCAAACTTCTCTTATTCGCAAAAGAGTTTACAGCATAATTTTCTTCATCAAAACCAGGCAATTCAGATTTTTCGCCTCTTGCAAATGCTAAAATTCTGTATTGAAAAACTCTTTCAGTATCTGATAAATGAAGCAAAACTTCTTTTAAAGTCCATTTTCCTTCTGAATAAGCAAATTTCGATTGCTCTTCTGTGAGATAAGAAAAAAGTGAAACAGTTTTTTCACCTACTAATTTCAACTCTTCCAACCAATTTTCAGATGGAATTAAATCTAAATATCTCTGAATATATTTTTGAAAATCTGACATAAAGTATTATTGATAAATGATGTTTGATGATTGATAATTGAATAGTTTGAATCATTTATAAATCATCAATTATTATTCATGTTTCTTTATTTATTCGTCCATTCGTAGAAATTCACCTCATCGTACAATTCAAATCCACATCTTGGATAAAGTTTGTTTCCGATGTCGTTTGATTTTCCGGTTTCCAATAAAATTCCACATGCATCTGAACTTTTGCAAACTTCTTTGGCTGCTTCAATCAATTCTTTTGAAAAACCTTTTCCTCTGTAATTTTCATTGACAAAAAGATCATTCAACAACCAATATTTTTTCAATCTTGTTGAAGAAAATAAAGGATATAATTGAACAAAACCAACTAAAATTCCGTCAGTTTCAGCAATATAAATTTCAGAATCCTGTTTATCAATTCTTTCTTTAAGAAAATTTTCTGCAGAAGGAATATCAGATTCTTTATGATAAAAAACTCGATATTGATCAAACAATTCGGCTAATTGAGGTATATCCTGAATGATAGCTTCTCTTGTGTTTTTCATTTTAAAATTGATTAAAAATAAACATCCGCTTTAAAAACGGATGCTTACAATAAATTATTTAAGAAAATGCTTTTTCCAGATCTGCGATCAGATCTTCTGCATCTTCGATTCCGACACTTAGACGAACTAAATCATCGGTAATTCCTAATTCTGCACGTTTTTCAGCAGGAATTGAAGCGTGAGTCATCAAAGCAGGATGATTTGCCAAAGATTCTACTCCACCCAAAGATTCAGCTAAAGTAAACACTC
>Ga0302215_10002505_pt1 | contig 12588 bp, 14 predicted proteins | sample II_Fen_N3_1_FD_194580 | JGI IMG/M metagenome (GOLD analysis project Ga0302215, IMG submission 194580) | Peat permafrost microbial communities from Stordalen Mire near Abisko, Sweden - II_Fen_N3_1 | ecosystem: Environmental > Terrestrial > Soil > Wetlands > Permafrost | place: Sweden: Abisko... | reverse complement strand
AACATTTTATATTGAAAACGCCGAAACAGGAATAACTTTAAATCAGAGTTCCTGCCTGAATGCAAATAAAGGAACAACTGAAACTATAAATGCTTCCGAACCCATTAAAGAAACCACTGTTTTTCTACGGGTTGAAGTCCGACAATCAAAATCAATAAATAAAGAAGGAATTAATCAGCCTGTAGCAACCTGCAAATTCAGCTACAGCATTGATGGGAACTCTTTTTCTCCACTTGGCGAAAAGTTTACCGCCCGTGAAGGAATTTGGATAGGCGCAAAAGTTGGACTTTATTGTTCACGTCCGAAAGCAAGCAATGATTCGGGGTATGTTGATGTGGACTGGTTTAGGGTGAAATAAGCGGTAAGAGGTGAGGAGCGAGGAATGAGTTGGCAACAAGAGAAGAAAAAGTAGGAAGTTGGTAGTTGAAAGTAATACGTTATTAAAAACAGAATGAGACATCGATGGATGTCTCTTTCTGTTTTATAAAAACGATCTTCCAATTCAAATCAACTGATAATTTTTATTTTGTGTGAAATAATATCCTGCACTACCTACCAGTGGAAGACAAAATATGCCACCAAGTATATAAAAAATGGAAACGTGTTTGATAATCAGCATGATTTGTTCAATCAACCCTGTAGTAATTCCCAGATAGATCGATAAAGCCATGCCAATGGCAGCAAAAATCCATACTATCCAACTGTGATCTGTATGTTCGGGGAGTCTTCGATTCACCCTTTGAGTAAAACCATTGTCAGCGATTTCCTGTTTGTGTTCACTGAAAAAATCTTTCAGTAACTTATCTGTTTTATTAGTTTCCATAGCCTGCTTTTGTTAAATAAACAGTTAGTTTTTCTTTTCCTTTCAGAATGTAGGTTTTGGCAGTTCCAAGAGGACAATTCATAATTTTAGAAATTTCTTTATGTGTCTTATCTTCCATATAAAACAATAAAACGGCAGTTTGTTCTTCTTTACGAAGCATTTTTAACGCTTTATAAATATCCATCTTTTCAGCTGAGAATTCATTTAGCGTGTGATGTTGGCTGTCAATGACCACTTCGTTAATGTCTTCATAATGTTTTTGAGCCCTTACCGAGTCGTAATAAACATTATAGGCAATCCTGTACAGCCAGGTCGAGAATCCTGATAATCCTTTGAAGGCAGTGATATTCAGGTATGCCTTGATAAAAGTTTCCTGAGCAAGGTCGTCGCTTAACGGACCATCGCCTACGGTAAGGTTCATGAAGAACCTCCGTATAGGCGACTGGTATTTACAGGTTAGTTTATCGAATGCGTTTTTGTCGCCCAGTAATGCAACCTGTGTGACCCAGCGGATATCATCCGTGTTGCTCATCGTTATTTCCTGTTATTTCAGGTTTTGGTTTTTCCAGAAAATGAACCAGCAAATAACCAATACCAACAAAGGTAGGAACAATACCAACAATTAAAGCGTCTCTTTGATGTATAACTGTGAATGAAATGAGTAAAGCCACACCAACAACAAGCCACAAAATCCCTCTTTTCAAATTCGATGTTGGATTATTCTTCTTAGGTTCGTCAAAGAAATGGTCAGGCACAGTTTGTCCCATTTCGAGGGATTTTGAGTACAATTCATACCTGCGTTTCGATTCTTCTTTTTGGGCTTTTACCTTTATATAAATAATGGTACCCACGAAAAGAAATGGTAATAAACAAATTAAAACGATTCCTGCCCCGTTTAATGGCATTTCATTTCGCCCTTCTTTGTCAATTTGTCTTTTTTGAACTTCCATTTCGTCTTTTTTAAGTTCAAGAATTTGATTGGGCGACAATTTAGAGAACATGACCGAGTCTTTCTTTTGTTCCTGAATCTCTTTACTGGAACTGATGACAGCCTGTTTTAGACTATCCATATTAATACCCTTTTCTGCTGCATGAGCCCCGACAAATAAAGTCAAAGCCAATAAAAATAATCCAATCCGTTTCATAATTGTAAATTTTAAAGTGTAAAAATAATGTTTGTTTTCTAATTAGACGAAACGAACATTCTATTTGGATTTAAAACGAACAAAATAATTTGAGATTTAACTTTTAAAGGAGAAAAGAGTTGAAATGTTTGAAATATCGGGCTAAAATTACTAATATTTTCGCGTAACTGAAAAAGAAAGTTTAGGAAAAAACAGAATCGGCAAAGAAACGCCAACTACCAGGGCCAGTAAAATAAACAAAGTAGTCAGACCGTTATGAAAGAAATCAAGCATGAACCCCTGGGCTTTGATCACATCCGTACTTTGCATGAACCGGATTAAAGTCAGAATCGTTCGATAGGCAAACATCCCCGGAATCATGGGTAGAAGGGAAGGAAATGAAAATACTTCTGCCGGGCAACGAATGATCCGTGCAAATACCATACTCAGGAGCCCGATAAAGGTCGCAGCAACAAAAGTGGACAATGAGATATCCAATCCGGATTTGATTAGAAAAAAACGCAGTGAATGACCCAATGCGGCCAGAATAGCCGAGACAAATATTGCATTACGTGGTGGATTGGAGATTACCGCAAAACCTATGGCAGCAATAGCAGCCAGGAGTCCATCAATAAGCATCAACCGAATCATTTCAATAGTCATAATTTTTCTAATCCTAAAATTAACATGGATGTAAATAAACCGATAGCAATACATACAATTAAACTGGTTGCATTGACCAACCGGGCCATACCTGTAAGAATATGCCCCTGTAATATATCTAAGATAGAATTAATCAATGGAACACCCGGAATCAGAAAAAGCACACTGGATGCCAGTGCAATTTCAGGTGTATGACCTACATGCAATACATAACCTAACCCGGCTAATAAAGAAGCTACAAAGGCACTGGTTGTAAATACCACCAAATGATTGATGTGTTTATTAATCATTGCCTGACGTACGAAAAATCCGGCAATGGTAGCAAAAAAAACAAATATCATTGCGGTGGAATCACCTTTAAAAAGTCCGCAAAAGGAAGCATTGGCAGCAGCAACTAAGAACAATACCCACCAGCTATTCAGTCTTTTTTGGGAAACGATAAGTTCAAAATTTTTAGTGACTTCTTCGAAAGGAAGATTTTTATCATAGGTATCCCAGCTCAGTGCACTTAAATCGGACACAATGCTGAAATTCAGGTGCAGTGGTTTAATCTTTCTGATCTGAGTCAGTAATTTTACCGGATCTTTTTTACTGATGATGGTCATCATGATGCTCATTTGAAAAACTGATAGGTCCAGGTCGTACCCAAAAGTTTCAGCCATACGGGAGACATTTTGAATGATTCGCATGGTATGGGCACCGGAAGACATCAAAGCAGACGCAATATCAATTAATAATACCGCTGTTTCTTCAATGGTAGGTTCTAAGTTTACCGGGTCGTTCATTCTTAATAAAAGTGTTCATTTGTCATTCGGGAACAAAGGTAAATAAAATTGACATCCCTTTTATATGGAAACCTATATTTTTACTAATTTTGCACAAGCATGCAGAGAGATCGTGAACATTAGCTGATCAGTACTGTTTTTGTGCTAAACACCTATTGAATGAATGAAAACTGAAAAATTCGATGTAACCGGTATGACATGTGCTTCCTGTGTGGCTCATGTTGAGAAAAGTGTAAGTAAATTAACAGGTATCAGTTCTGTAAATGTCAATTTGCTGACGAATAGTATGTCTGTGAGTTATGATGAACAGTCCCTGACGACTCCCGTCATTGAAAATGCGGTGGAGGAAGCAGGTTATGAAGCACATGTCCGGATAATTGCAGGTAATTTCAGTGTAAATGTTTCACCCAAAGTTGACTATGTTCAACAGGAACAGGATGAAATGAAATTGCGTTGGTGGGTCTCACTGATATTTCTGATTCCCCTTCTTTACATTTCAATGGGTCATATGATTGACCTACCGGTGCCTCCTGCTTTTCATTCAATGGAAAATGCATTAATTGTTGCATTTACACAGTTCCTGTTAACCCTGCCCATTCTTTTTGTCAATAAAAAGTATTTTACTGTAGGCTTTAAAACTCTCTTTAAAGCTTCGCCGAACATGGATTCTTTAATAGCGATAGGTTCTTCGGCAGCCATCGTGTACGGTGTTTTTGCCATTTACCGTATTGGTTATGCTCTTGGTCATGGAGATATGGCGACAGTTACTCAATTTTCGCAGGATTTGTATTTTGAATCGGGAGCAACCATTCTGACACTCATCACCCTGGGAAAATACCTTGAATCCAAATCTAAAAGCCGTACCTCAGATGCATTGACCCGGTTAATGGATCTGGCTCCCAAAACAGCAACGGTTTTACGTGATAATATTGAATCCGAAATATCTGTTGAACAGGTTTTGGTGGGCGACAAAGTTGTCGTTCGACCGGGGCAACGTGTTCCGGTGGATGGAGTTGTTGAAAGTGGCAATTCATCGGTAGATGAATCGGCACTTACCGGAGAAAGCCTTCCCGTATTTAAGGAAAAAGAGGATACCGTACTCTCGGCCAGTATGAATAAATCGGGCTATTTTATCTTGAGGGCAACGAAAGTCGGGAATGATACAACTCTGGCACATATTATACAGTTAGTAGAGGAAGCATCTTCCTCAAAGGCTCCGATTTCTAAACTGGCAGATAAAATTAGTGCAATATTTGTCCCTGTCGTTATTGGCATCTCTTTGTTGTCAATTACTATTTGGTTGTTGCTGGGTTATCCATTTGATTTTGCATTGTCCATAGGCATTGCAGTACTGGTCATTTCCTGCCCCTGTGCACTGGGACTGGCCACACCTGTTGCTATCATGGTTGGTACGGGCAAAGGGGCAGAATACGGAATTCTTATTAAATCGGCAGAATCACTCGAAATGGCTCACAAAATTGATACGGTTGTGTTGGATAAAACCGGAACTATTACTGAGGGAAAACCCAGGGTGACGGATATTTTCACCCTGTCTACCATTCAGGAGAACCGACTTCTCGAAATAGCAGCTTCACTTGAAAAACCTTCCGAACACCCTTTATCGGAAGCGGTTCTATTGGAAGCTATAAGTCGTAAACTGAGTATTCAGACTGTAGAAGGTTTTCTATCAATTCCCGGTCAGGGAATAGAAGCAAAACTGGAAGGGATAAAATATACAGCTGGGAATCTAAAATTAATGACCGACCGAAAGGTTATTCTTCACGAATTTGCCGGATTGTCAGATCAACTTGCAAATCAAGGTAAAACACCCTTGTTTATAGCCAATGAAAAAGATGTCCTTGGTATAATAGCCGTGGCTGACGTTGTGAAAGCAACCAGTAAAGAAGCTATTGAACAATTTGAGGCGATGGGAATGGAAGTGGTAATGCTTACAGGTGATCATGCTAAGACAGCTGCTGCCATTCAATCGCAACTGGGTATTTCAACAGTCGTTGCCGAAGTTCTCCCTCAGGATAAAGACAAAGAAATTTCGAGGTTGCAGGCTGCCGGTAAAACAGTGGCTATGGTGGGTGATGGGATTAACGATGCACCTGCCATGATGCGTTCAAATCTTGGCATTGCAATTGGAGCGGGTACCGATATTGCCATTGAATCAGCTGACGTAGTGCTAATGAGAAGCGATCTGCTTGATGCAGTTACTACTCTTCGGCTTAGTAAAGCAGTGATATTGAATATTAAGCAAAATCTTTTTTGGGCATTCTTTTATAATATTATCGGAATTCCGTTGGCAGCAGGTGTCTTCTACGGTGCGCTTGGATGGAAACTAAATCCTATGTTTGCAGCGGCTGCGATGAGTGTCAGTTCTGTTACAGTGGTACTGAATGCGCTCCGTTTGTTGCGTTTTAAACCGACAATATCAGTTAATTCAAATGAAAAACTTCTAAATATAAGTCAAATAAAATCAATTAATTCAAATACAATTATGATAGAAAAAACTCTGCAAATAAAGGGAATGAGTTGTCCTCACTGCTCTGACCGTGTTGAAAAAGTTCTGAATGCCATTGATGGTGTAGAAGCAAAAGTAGATCTGGAATCTAATACGGCTAAAATAAAACTTTCTCAAGAAGTGAGCGATGAGACAATTAAAATAGCCGTTGATTCAATTGGTTATGAAGTAGTGGGAGTCGCCTGATTAAGAAAAAGAGATAAGAGGCAAGAGGTAAGAAGTGAGGACATTTACTTACCTCTTACCTCTTTCTCCTTACCTCTATTTAAACTTCCCTTATCAGTTCTTTCATGATAAGCGTCATAAGGGGTTGCACTGAATTACCGATTTCCTGTACTTCTTCATGGCTCACTTCCACAATTTTACCCGGAACGCCCAAATCTGTCACAATTGATATTCCAAAACAACGCATGCCGGCATGATTGGCAACAATTACTTCGGGAACAGTACTCATACCTACGGCATCAGCACCTATTGCTCTAAAGTATCGATATTCTGCAGGTGTTTCAAAAGTCGGTCCGGTAGTGCCAACATAGACTCCTTCTACTACTTTGATGTTGTTTTTTTTAGCAATCATTTTAGCTTTAGCAATCAATTCTTTCGAATAGGCTTCACTCATGTCAGGAAAACGGGTACCCAGCTCAGTAAAGTTTTTTCCTCGTAACGGATGTTCCGGGAAGAGGTTAATATGATCGGTGATAATCATTAGGTCTCCGATCTCAAAATCAGGATTAACGCCACCTGATGCATTTGAAACCAACAGAGTCTCAATTCCGAGCGCTTTCATAACCCGCACAGGAAAAGTTACAGCTTTCATATCATAACCTTCGTAATAATGGAACCTGCCTTGCATAGCAAGTACTTCCACTTCGCCCAGTTTACCTATAATTAGTTTGCCACTGTGACCTTCAACTGTTGAAACAGGAAAATTGGGTATTGTTTCGTATGGAATTTCAGTTTTATCAGTAATCTGCGTTACTAAATTGCCCAATCCTGTACCCAGAATGATTCCGGTTTTAGGATGTGTATGAATTCGGGATCTTAAGAATTCAGCTGTTTCTTGAATTTTCAACAACATAACTTTTGATTTTTTGGATGAATAAAGATTCTTGATTGTGTAAAATGTGCACCCGGATAGGTAAAGCAAATGTAATGGATTTTAATGTCTCCGGATAATTAGGATTTGATATCAACCGAACTGCATCTTTTTCAGTGACTATTATTATTTTATTGACTGGGGAAAGTCCGCCTAACCGTTTGTTTATTAAATTAAAATCCCTTGTCTGAAATACATGATGATCTTCGAAAAATAATGTTTTTACATTGGAAGTATATTTTTTCAAATGGAGGAGGATGGGTTCTGGAGATACTATTCCCGCTACCAGTAAAATCTCTGCATTAGTGTCCTTTATCTTTTGAAAAGTCAATTTTTCATGTGATGAGTCAGGAAAAACAGGTTTTAATTCATCATAAATAAAGGTTGAAAAAAACAACAACTGATTGTTTTCAGGTTTCAATTCAGTTTCATACACACGCATATCAATCGGTTTCATATCTTCGGGACATTTTGTAATCACAATGATATTTGCACGTGAACTACCGCTTCTCCATTCTCTTAACCCGCCGGCAGGCAGGAGCAAGTCTCTGGTGTATAAATTCCCGAAATCAGTTAACAGGATGGATAAACCTGGTTGAATATAGCGATGTTGAAATGCATCATCAAGCACAACAATCTGTAAGCCGGGTATCATTTCCTGCAGTTTAGTTACTCCATGAACCCGTTTTTCATCTACAGATACCGTTACATTTGGAAACTTTTGAAAGATTTGAAAAGGTTCATCACCAAGCGTCTGACTATCCGAAGACTGACCTGCTAATTGAAAGCCTTTGGTTTTTCGTTTATATCCCCGGCTAAGCATAGCTATTTTCCAATCATTCTGTAAAATGGAAAGAATAAATTCAGTATGCGGTGTCTTGCCGGTTCCTCCAACAGACAGATTTCCCACAGAAATAACGGGGATATTAAAAGAGGTAGACGAAAGGATATCCTGATCGAATAACCAGTTGCGAATTCCGGTGATAATCCCGTATAGAATTGCAAAGGGAAAAAAAATAATATGTTTTACCTGTTTTTTCAAGTAGTTTTGTCTACGAAAAGTTAAAGTGAATGACAAAGGTACAATTTTCTATCATGATCCCATCAATCCTTAAAGTAAATCATAAAACAAAAACAGGACATATTCTCTTTATGGAACAGGATCATATCCGCTACCACCCCAGGGATGACAACTGCTGATACGCTTAATTGCCAACCAGCCACCTTTTATTACTCCATGTTTTTTTACAGCTTCAATGGCATATTCGGAACAAGTGGGGGTATACCGACATCGTGGGGCTATCAGTGGTGAAATGCTGTAACGGTAAAAATATACAGGCAACAAAACGATAAATTGAAGTACTTTTTTCATAGAAGCTCAATCTTATCCATCAATTTTTGAAGTGAAAGTATCATTTTTTTCTCAATGGTCGGATAATCAAATACATCATCCGAAACATAATTAAACGCGATATGAATTTGCAATTGTTTCTCCACCAGCTTTTCGATGAATGGTTGTTTGTTTAGCCGGTAAGCTTCACGCATTAATCGTTTTAACCTGTTACGCTTAACAGCTCTTTTAAATCTTTTTTTTGGCACGCTGACCAATACACTCGAAGGTTCACTCTCACTCTTCGATTCAATTAAAAATACCACTCGCATTGGAAATGCTATAAAAGCATCTCCTTGAGTGTATAAACGGGTTATGCGTTTTTCACCACATAAATGTTCAGTTTTGGAAAATGAATTCGGGTGGATCATTTGATATAAATAAACAATCCCAAAAGTACGGATATTCTTCGATACTTTTGGGATAGTAAAAATGTTTTTGAAATGAATTATTTTCGTACTTTCTTATTACTTTCTTTTAGATAATTTTCTAATGCCATTGTCATGGAAGGTACTCCTGGAAGTGGGGCTTCAATGTCCAGTCTGAGTCCGGCATCACGTACAGCCATTGCAGTATTTGCGCCAAAACAACCGATTTGAATGTCTCCCTGAACGAATCCGGGAAAGTTCTTCATTAGTGAATTGATCCCCATTGGGCTGAAAAATATGAGCATGTCATAATTGAATTCTTCGTCAGGTCCGAAATCGTTGCTGACAGTTCTATACATAACCGCTTTGTTATATACTATTTTTGATTTCTCAATTGTTGAAATCGTCTCTTCATTTTGAACATCCGAGGTGATAAACAAATATTTTTCATCGAGATGCTTATTCATAATTGTCACCAATTCAACTAATTTACCTGTTGCACCGTAAAACACCTTGCGTTTACGGTAATGAATATAACGTTGTAAATATAAGGCTACAGATTCAGAAACACAAAAATATTTCATCGTTTCCGGAATGGTAATGCGCATTTCTTCACATAATCTGAAAAAATGATCAATTCCATGACGTGCGTTAAAAATAATTGCGGTGTGGTCCGGAATGTTTATGCGTTGAGTTCTGAACTCTTTAGCTAAAACTGGTTCTACCTTGATGAACGGCCGAAAATCAATTTTGACATTGTACTTTTCACTTATGTCAAAATAAGGGGACTTTTCCGTTGTGGGCTGTGGTTGAGATACTAGTATCTTCTTAATTTTCAAAGCAATAAAGTTTTAATTTAAATCACACTACATTATCAATTTATACACTCTGTATAATATAATCAGAGGTAAAATTTCGAGGGTGCAAAGATACAACAATATATAAAAAGAAGCTACTATTTTGTGGAAAAATATTTGAAATAGTTTAATTATGACGAGGATACAGGCAGCAAAGCATATAAACAGACTAATTAATTCCGTAATCCGGTAAAAATTATAGGGAATATAGATCAAAAAAATCAGTAATGGAAAAAGAGCCGTACCTAAAATTGAAAGGATATTAAAATAACTGTCTTTTGCCATTTTGATGGTTAAAGGCGTAAGAAAAACATAACCGATTAAATCGAATAACAGTGATTTTATGCCAAAAAAGAGACCTGTCAATACAAAAAAATAACAATACACCCTGATTGAAAATGGGTTAGCAGATTTAAATATAATTAAATAAACGTACAGACTCAGTACTCCGATAGAGAAAAGAATCAGCAATAACCGAATCCGTATATTGTTTACTGTAGCTTTACTAAAAATACTGGAACGTTCCTTGACCTGAAAAAAGGTTTTAAGGGTTTCGCCGATCATGCCCGCTGAATTGTAAACAGTATATATCAGTAGAAAAAAGAGAAGTAATAAAATAATAAATACCCAACTTTCAGTTTGAGGGAATGAAGGAAGTGGGATACCTAAATGTCCTGTTGGCAGATGAACTATTGCTTTTAGAGAGTCGGCAATAGCTTTCAGGGAATCGACTCTGTCTAACGAATCAACTCTGATAAACGAATTTATTTTTGCAACTGAATCCGGTATTGATTTTGCGGTATCGTTTAGAACTTGTATGGTATCTTGTTGAATCATAATTTGAATTATAGAGCAGCAAAATTCCGGGAACTTGAATCCCAGACAGTTGAATCCTGAATTGCTCCAAGGACTTCTTCCGGAGTTTCGACAATTTTCCACATTTCGCGATGCTCATTACGCATAAAATGTTCTTCAACCGCCCGGTTTAGCATGGCGATCAGTGCATCAAAGTATCCTTCTAAATTTACAATGACAATTGGTTTAGTGAAAATTCCCAACCGTTTCCAGGTTATTACTTCCAATAATTCCTCCATGGTACCGCACCCACCCGGCAATGCTACCACTGCATCTGCCATCGTCGCCATTTTTTCTTTCCGTTCATGCATGGTATCCACAAGGATAAGCTCAGTCAACCCTCTATGATTCCATTCAACATCACACATAAACCGGGGTATAACACCGGTAATCTTACCACCTGCTTCCAATGTGCTGTTTGCCAATTGTCCCATCAGACCCATTGAACCTCCGCCATATACTACTGAAAGATTAGCTTTGGCAAAAATTTTACCCAATCGGGCAGTTGCTTCAAAATAACCGGGCTTAACCTGAGAACTTGAAGCGCAATAAACACAAATGGTTTGCATGATGAATCAGTAAAACGAATTTATCTATTCCTAAAATTTAATGCAAAAATACAGTTTTCTTTCCGTATTTTTGAATTTCAATTCAAAAAAGGAAAAAATGATACTGGTAACCGGAGCTACAGGTTTAGTGGGAGGAAATTTAATCTGGCATTTATTAAAGGAGAATGATAAGGTAACAGCCATTCGTCGCCCGACAAGTAACCTTAATCCGTTAGGTGTTATTTTTAAATCCTACACTTCCACTCCTGAGCTGTTTTTATCCAGGATTGTTTGGAAAATAGCCGATGTCCTTGATGAAAAGTCGATATTAGAAGCCATGATAGGTATTTCGGTAGTATACCATTGTGCAGCAATTGTATCATTCGACCAAAAGTCAGAAAATATAAATGATACCAATATTGCCGGAACCCGTAATGTCGTACGTGCTGCACTTGAGAGTAAAATCGATAAATTATGTTTTGTAAGCTCCATTGCTGCCTGTGGCAAAGGATTGAAGGATTCTCCAATTGATGAAAACTCATTATGGTCAGTTGATTACCGGCATTCGGTTTATTCTAAAAGCAAATATTATTCTGAACAGGAGGTGTGGAAAGGAATCAAGGAAGGGCTGAATGCTGTAATTGTAAATCCCGGAGTAATATTAGGCGTTTCAGGAACTGATACCGGCAGCTCACAGCTCTTTTCACAAGTTCAAAAAGGGCTGTTGTTTTACACAAATGGCGGTAGCGGATATGTCGATGTCAGGGATGTTGTAAAAGCAATGATCTTGTTGACAAATAGCGATATTTCAGGCGAACGGTTTATTTTAGTAAGTGAAAATTGTTCGAATAAAGAAATTATAAGCTGGATGGCTGATGGTTTTGGTAAAGGTCGTCCGGTATTTCCTGTTGGAAAGCCGGTACTCCGTGTTGTAGGTATTGTACTCGAAATTGCAGGAATGATATTTCATTTTCATCCCCTGATTGATCGGGAAATAGCACAAATTATCAGTCAGCGGGAGTATTATGCGAACGGAAAAATTAAAAATGCAATAGGAATCAGCTTTAACCCAATTGAACAATGTATTCGTGAAATATGCAGCTTTAGAAAAAAAACCAATTTTTAAGATGTCGGGTTCTTCAGTAAGGGATATTATATTTGAGTTTAAATTGAACAATTTAATTCGTAAAAATGGAAGTACCTAATTATAACTCAATCCTGGTTGAAGTTTATAATTAGGTACAACATCTAAATTAAATCTTTGAATAAATTCGTATCTTTTAAATATTAAATAATTCTACCATGCTTTTCTAAACTAAAGCATAACATTGTAAACCACAAAAGGACACAAAATAATAAATAAAAAAAGCACAATAGTTATAAAACTAAATGATATTTTAAAATTTGCAACTCTGAAATTATAGAAGTGTATTATTTTAATGATTATCTGCAAAATGTCCTAAAGATTTAAAAAATTACATCGGCTTTCACGAAAAGTTTATTTATTTACAACTTTCTACCAAAATGTCGGAGCTACGCACCTTTTAAAACT
>Ga0302215_10002503_pt1 | contig 12597 bp, 9 predicted proteins | sample II_Fen_N3_1_FD_194580 | JGI IMG/M metagenome (GOLD analysis project Ga0302215, IMG submission 194580) | Peat permafrost microbial communities from Stordalen Mire near Abisko, Sweden - II_Fen_N3_1 | ecosystem: Environmental > Terrestrial > Soil > Wetlands > Permafrost | place: Sweden: Abisko... | reverse complement strand
GGCCGGCGAAAAGCCCTATCACATTGTTACACCCGCCATGCATAAATCGAAAGGCGATATTGCTAAATTGTTCAATGAGAAGTTTGGGACACCAATAGACAGTACACCGGAGGAAATGACAGAGTACGTTCGTCAGGTACTTCGAAAAAAATATACTACGGCTCAGGTAGGCGTTACCGGAGCTAATTTCCTGATTGCAGATATTGGTGGTATATCAGTAACTGAAAATGAAGGAAACGGATTAATGTCCACTTCATTTCCAAAGCTACATATTGTCATTGCCGGGATAGAAAAGATTATCCCATCGATGACACAGCTCGGACTTTTCTATCCGCTTTTGGCAGCACATGGAACCGGTCAGCAAATTACGGCATACAACACCATTTTTACTGGCCCACGTCAGGCCGATGAAGTAGATGGCCCGGTGGAAATGATAGTGATTCTACTTGACAATGGTAGAACCACCGTTTTTGAAGACGATGAAGCATATGAAGCATTGGCATGTATCCGGTGTGGAGCGTGTTTAAATGGTTGTCCTGTGTATAAAACGATTGGTGGGTATACTTACGACACGACGTATAGCGGTCCGATTGGGTCGGTATTAACGCCATTTTTGCGTGGATTCAAAGACTTTTCGCATTTAAGTTTTGCATCTACCTTGTGTGGAAAATGTGTAGAAGTTTGTCCGGTAAAAATACCGCTGACAGATATTTTATTAGCCAACAGAAGAAAAACAGTGGAGCAAAACCTTCGACCTAAGGCTGAAGAATGGCTTATGAAAGGTTTTAAACTCATTAGTTTAAAACGCGCAGGTTTCGATTTTGTACCAGGTATGCTAAAAAATATAGGAACTTACCCGTTTAATTATGTAGGTTGGGGACCAAACCGAAAAATGCCAACATTTGCTCGGAAATCATTTTCGCAACAATATAAAATAAAGAACAAATAATTTTCAAGGACTTATTTTTCAATTTTGAAATATAGAATAAAAACTACAACTTACAAACATAACAACAAGTATAATGAAACAAAATTCACGCATCGCAATTGTAATTTTAATGCTAATCATCAGTTTTTCTGCCTGTAAAGAAGATAATTATGTCGACTGGAAAGTGAAAAATGAACTTTGGCTAGAAAAAAACAAAACCCAACCGGGGGTTGTAACTACCGCTAGCGGATTACAATATAAAATAATAGACGAAGGTTGGAGTTACAATCGTAAGCCAAATGCAAAAAGTAGCTCTGTAAATGTAAAATATACTGGCAAGTTGATTAACGACTCTACTTTTGAATCTTCAACAGGAAGCTATTTGTATCTACCAGGAACACTTGCAGGCTGGCAAGAAGCGTTACCTAAAATACATGATGGTGGATCTATAATAATCTATATACCAAGCAATTTAGGATATGGAAAAGATGTATCCGGAACTATACCTTCCCACTCCACTTTGATTTTTAAAATTGATTTGATTAGCTCTCAGAACTAAATATAAAAATCATACTGAGTTTTAACTATTGACTCAACACATTCTTTATGAAAAAGTTATTTCTATTCATTTTTTGTTCTTTAGCTAGTTTCGCTTCGGCAGTAGAATATACTGTTGAAAGCGTTCCAAATCCAATAACTGCAAATGCGCGTGAATTTGTAAGTAATCCGGATGGAATACTGAAAACTGAAACCGTTCAAAAAATGAACGAAATGATTTATGCACTTAAAACCGAAACGAGTGCAGAAGTAGCTGTGGTGGTAGTAAACTCCATTGGACAAGCTGACCATGTAACCTTTGCCAACCAACTTTTTACTGCTTGGAAAATTGGTGATGCCAAACAAGACAACGGTTTACTGATCCTTTTCGTGCTCGATCAACGGAAAATAAAATTCGAAATAGGATATGGATTAGAAGGCATTTTACCCGATGCTATTTGTAAAAGGATTCAATATCAAAGCATGACTCCCGAGTTTAAAAACGGGAACTACGATGCAGGGATGTTGGCTGGCTTAGATCGCATCATTTCCACCATAAAAAAAGAACCTGTTCAAAAGCAAGTGGCTACTCCTATTGTCTGGAGTGAAATTCTGCCAATTGCCGCTGGAGCTTATTTACTTATCATTTTATTTACGTGGATTTGGGTTAATAGTTCTATCCAAAAAGTAAAAAAAGACACCAAATATAAAACTAATATTGCGCGTTACAAAGCTGTAAAGAATGAAAAGGCAGGCATTATGAGCATCGTCGCTCTTATGTTTCCTATTGCCGGATTTGTGATTATTTTGTTGTTTTCAAATCCGATTTTCATTTTCTTACTTATTCCTGTTCCTTTTTGTACGCTTCCTGCTAATATCTACGCTAAACTGATGATGGTGAAAATCCGTCGGGAATCTATTCCGTGTACAGTTTGTAGCGGTAAAATGCATATTTTAAGCGAAAAAGAAGAAGACACACATTTAAAACTGGCGCAACAGTTTGAAGAACAACTGCATGCTGTTGATTACGATGTCTTTGTGTGCGACAAGTGCGATAACCAGGCCATCTTCACACTTGATAAGCCAAGTGCCTACTCCGAATGTCCAAAATGTGGCACAAAAGCCTTTATTCTGAAAGATAAAAGAACAATCGTTGCACCTACATATATTAGTTCCGGCACTCAGCGAACTACTTATCACTGTAAATTTTGCGGTTACGAGGAAAATAACAACGACAATATACCACGACTAACCCGTAATACCGGAGCTATCGTTGGTGGTGCAGCTGCCGGAAGTATATTTAGCGGTAGCGGTGGATTTGGAGGCGGAGGTTTCAGCGGTGGTGGCGGAGGAAGCTTTGGCGGAGGAATGTCAGGTGGTGGTGGTTCAAGTAGTGGCTGGTAAATTCAGCTAGCAGTTATCAGTAAGCAGCAAGCGGTAAGCAGCAAGCTAGAATATCATTCCCTAAACATTTACAATAACTTATTGTTACATTTATTCAAACTAAACTCAAAATTATTTCAAATGAAAAAGAACACGATTATTATTCTGGTAGCTGTTGCAGCTCTGTTTTTATGGGGAATGTCAAGTTACAATGGGTTGGTAAACAAAGAAGAAACAGTGAATAGCCAATGGTCGAATGTTGAAAATCAATACCAACGTCGCTCCGACCTGATTCCAAATCTGGTAGCCACAGTAAAAGGGTATGCAACACACGAAAGCTCAACACTCGAAGGCGTAGTGGCAGCGCGTGCTAAAGCTACACAAATCACCATAGATCCTGCAAAACTAACACCGGAAAAATTACAAGAATATCAAGCTGCTCAAGGACAAGTAAGTTCGGCACTGGGTAAATTATTAATGATTACCGAAAACTACCCGGATTTAAAAGCAAATCAGAACTTCTTAGAATTGCAAGCGCAACTGGAAGGAACTGAAAATCGTATTTCGGTTGAACGCACTCGTTTCAATGAAGTAGCACAAGGATATAATACATCTATTCGTCGTTTCCCTAATTCTATTTTTTCAAGTTTGTTTGGGTTCGACAAAAAACCATATTTTGAAGCAGCAAAAGGAAGCGAAAATGCTCCCGCTGTAAAATTCTAACTACCCATCCAACATCCGTCCGCTCGCTTAAAGCGAGCAGACGGATGTTGTTCTATTTTACAAAAAACAAGGACATTATTCTACTTAAAATGCACTCCTGAATTTTGTTATCATTTACCCATACAATATAAAAATTATGTCGCACAACAAATATGCTCCGGCTACTGATCGGTACAGCAATTCTGTAGGTTATCAGCCATGTGGAAAAAGTGGTCTCCAACTTCCAAACATCTCACTCGGACTTTGGCATAACTTTGGCGATGTGGATGATGCCGACGAAGCACTAAAGATGATTCAGTTTGCATTTGATCATGGCATCACGCATTTTGATCTGGCAAATAATTACGGAACTCCATTTGGCAGTGCTGAGAAAAATTTCGGAAAAATACTGAAAGAACATTTTGCATCTCACCGCGACGAAATGATTATCAGTTCAAAAGCAGGTCATCTGATGTGGGATGGTCCGTATGGTGATGGTGGGTCGCGTAAGTATATGATGGCCAGCTTACACCAAAGCCTACAACGAATGAAGTTAGACTATGTGGATATTTTTTACTCACATAGGTATGATGCGAATACCCCATTGGAAGAAACGATGGGTGCTTTGTCGGACATGGTGAAACAAGGGAAAGCATTATATATTGGAATTTCGAAATATCCAGCCGATAAGGCTCGTGAAGCATACCGTATTCTTCGTGAAAATGGAACACCTTGTTTAATTAATCAGGATAGATACAACATTTTCACAAGAGATATCGAACAAAGTGTGTTACCGCTTGCCGCAGAAAATGGTGTGGGCATGATTGCTTTTTCGCCGTTGGCACAAGGAATGCTCAGCGATAAATACCTGAATGGCATCCCTGAGAATTCGCGTGCTGCTCATAGTTATGGTTTTCTGCAAAAAAGCCAACTAACACCTGAAAAAGTTGAACAGATAAAAAAACTAAACGATATTGCAGCGCAGCGCGGACAAACACTGGCACAAATGGCTCTGGTCTGGTGCTTACATCAACCCGTTATTAATTCCGTTATCGTTGGCACCAGTTCTGTAAAACAGTTGCAAGACAACATAGACGCTTTAAAGAACAGTGCTTTCACTGACGATGAGTTGTGGAGAATTGGAGAATTGGGTGCGTAAACTAGTGTTATGCTAGGTTTATTTCGACGGTAGGTATCAATTGCCGTCCCATTTATGGGACGGATAATAAATAGAAGACATATTGGCTTTAGCCAAAACAGAATCAAATAGTTATATTTGGCTAAAGCCAAGATGTTTGTGTCATCTTTCATCCGTCCCATAAATGGGATGGCAATTAACCATTTCTTAACATAATACTAGCTCATTATCTAACATTTTTACAAATAAACAAAGTTCAGATTTTGAATAAGCACACTACTATATATTGTCTCCTGATAGCCTTATTGAGTATACCTATTGTAGGGTGCAAGGATAATATTCGATCGTCAATACCTGATTATCCTATTTACCTCCAACTCAACCTGACGGCTCAATATCCAACTTTCAAAAATAGTCCTGGACAATTTATTACTTTCGAAAAAGGGATTACCTCCAATGATAGGATTGGATTTGGTGGCATTGTAGTTTGCACTGGAATAACGCTTGACGATTATGGGGGAACACAATATTATGCTTTCGATATGGCATGCCCCTACGAAATAAAAAATACCGTAAAAGTACATCCTGACACTCAGGGTTTACCTCATCTCATTTGCGATAAATGCGGTTCTGTCTTCGATATTAGCTTTGGGTATGGCAATCCATTATCAGGTCCTGCAAAAGAATTTCTAAAGAAATACAGAACATCTCTATCTGGAGATGTACTGTATGTGAACAGGTAGACCTTAAATCGTCTTAGGTCTTTAGGTTATATAACTATCCTTTTGCGTGCCTGTTTTTGTCCCGCCACGGGACAAACCATTTAGAGGCGAGAAAACACCGTCCCAGCTCGGGACAGACCATTTTCAAACAAAAAAGCATCGTCCCGTCACAGGACAGAGTATTTTCAGATAAGAAAGCATTGTCCCGTGACGGGACAGAGCATTTCCGAATAAATAAGCACCGTCCCATGACGGGACAGTCCATTTTTGGGAGAGAATGCATTGTCCCGTCGCGGGACGGAACGTTCACTCGTGCGGAGAAGTATTTCAACTCAAAAGCCGGTATCTTCATGCAGTTGAATGTGCTTTTAAAACAGATTGACTACTTGCAAGAAGAAGTGAATGGGTGATTAATGAATTTTGATTGCTTCTTATTAATGCTTCAGTAAACTATTAGATTTGTCTGGCGAATGCTAGAGTTGTAGCACAACAATAACTTCCAATTTATTAGAACTGAAAAGAGGATGCCTTTATGGGACATCCTCTTTCTATCTAGATCAGTTAATTAATTATATCCTTCGTTCTGTAAGAAATCAGCTTTGTTTGACACAGCATCCAATTGGGCTTGCGGTATCGGACGTAAGTAGTGAATTGCTTTTACATTCGCAGCTCCCTGCGCATTGTATTTTTTTACTCTATCCACAAGCGTATGCGTGCGTTTTAAATCAAACCAACGTTGTTGCTCCCCGCAAAGTTCAATTGCTCGTTCATCTAAAATAGTATTAATATCTACTGGCCCTGTAATCGAATTATCTTTTCCGGTAATTGCACGCTTAGCTCTTAAAGTATTAAGTGTACCAAGTGCATCGCCTCCTGTAGCAAGTTCACATTCTGCTTTAATCAAATACATTTCTGCAAGACGGAAAACAACTGCATCACGATTTGAAATATCATAAGTCGGATATTTAGGATCATAAACATTGTCGAGGAACTTTCTGATTCCGGGATAAGAATACCACCCACCTATTTTAGGGTCACTATATCGGTTGTCTCCATATACATCAGATACTGCCTTTCCAATTTCTGTAGGAAGCGCCGTGGCAGGATCGGACGAAGTATATACCGGAATATCTCCACCGGACATGAACTGAATGCGGTAACGTCCCTTAGCCCATGCCTGTTTAGCTTTACCGGCAACTGAATTACCATCCAAGGGGCAATAGTAGATGGCCGTATCTTGAATATTTGGATACTTCTTTGCGCTTTTTTCAAGTCCCGGAGCTATAGTATAAGCCTCTAGTAAAGTTGCAGCTGTCCGTTGGTCTGTAGCACGATATTTATCCAGTAATTTCCAAAGATATACAGAAGGCAAATAACGTGTAAATCCGCGACCGTATGGCGAATAATAAGAAGCTACATTTACACTAGCACCAGTCTTAGTATTTACTATCAAATAAGGATCAGCCTGAGGGCGACCAAAAATTTCTTTTCCATTACCTCCAAGATCACTTGCACCATTACTCCAAACAGACACAAACATTAACAACATTGCATTACCTCCACGTGCATATCCAGTACGTGTGATTAACGAATTATATTCTACAAGCTTACCATCTGCACCAGTCTTATAACGATATGGAATACAATTGACTGTTGTTGTCAAATCATAAGCATAAGATACACCCCAAATTGCTTCCTTATTCTTTGTAATATCTTCATTGGTCATCGACCATGTATCGGCATATTTATCATAGAAAGAATATAATGGACTTGCTATAACAGTTTCCGCTTCTATTTTGGCTAAAGCATAAAGATCTTTTCCACTATAGGCCGCATTTGTTGTAATTGCAGTTTTCCCTAACCATGAGGCAGCATAAAGCAATGTTCTGGCTTTTAATGCATGAGCAGCCATTAAATATGCCCGACCATCATCTTTTTTTGTGTAATTTGCGAACTTATTTATTGACAAATCAATATCCTCAAGAATTTTGCTATAAATTACTTCTTCAGGAAGTCTTTTTGCTTCTGTTACAACAGAAGTAAAAGTTTCAGAGTTATATGGAATCGGGCCCCAAATATTTACCATGTGCAAATAATAGAAGGCGCGAAGAAAATAGGCTTCTCCCAGATATTGGTTCTTTACTGATTCGGCAATAACCTTATTTAGTGGCACATATTTTAATGCGGTATTACAAGCATCAACACCACAATAAAACATTTCCCAGTATTGGTCTAAACAGGCATTGTCATCTACATTATTATTATCAAGACTTACAGCTGTAACATTATAGGTTATAAGCGACTTTTGTTTGTTGTCGTGACCGCCATAAAAGAGATCTGTTCCCATTTCAGAAAGACCCAAACCTGGTTCCTTACCATACCAACCCCGTGCAAAACTATAGCAAGAACTAACCAACCCCTGAATACCAGAAGCAGTTGAGTAACCCAGATCTGCAGTTTGACCTGCCTTGTTATCTTCTTCAAGAAAACTATCGCAGGATGTAATGCCCAGCACAAAAGCTAAGGCAGTTATCAGAATATATTTGTTATTTTTCATTTGAGTGTATTTTATTATTTAAAATGAATGAAATCGTTATTTACATAGCTCTGAGTAAAAAGCTTTTTAAAGATATCTTCATTAATTTAATTGTGTCACGTAATTATAATTCAATATTAAGACCAACAACAGCTTGTTTAGCTAATGGGAAGGTATATGAACCGCCACGTTCCGGGTCATAATTATCTATATTACTAAATGTAAACCAGTTTTTCAAAGAACCATAAATTTGTAATTTATTTAGTCCTAAATGTTTAACAATGCTCCTAGGAAGATTATAACTCAAACTTATATCTTTAATTTTAATATAACTAGCTTTTACATATTGTAACGATGAGCCATAGCTTGTCCATGTTGTTTTATCAGCTCCCGGACTTGGAAATATCCCTGCTGTATTGGTAGGCGTCCAGTAGTTGAGATCTGCCCAGTTTGAGTCTTCATAAGTTAACTGAGTATTATAATCGTAAGAGATATAAGCCCCCAAACGTGCATACGCAAAAACAGACAAGGTGAAATTTTTGTATGATATAGAGTTATTCATACCAAAGCTATACTTAGGTGTGCGGTTATAAACTTGTTTGTCGTCAACGGTTATTTTACCATCATCGTTCGAATCAACAATTTTTAACGTACCTGGTGCACCATAACCAGCTTCATAACCAACAGTTTTACCTGTTCTGGCCTCCCAATCCGTTTTATATTGTGCAAATTCACCTACTCCCCAACAACCTGACGACTTGTAGTCATAGTATATCAGTACAGGCTGCCCAACAATTTGACCTTCATTACCTAATAAATTACGGGTAACACCATCCGACAACGATACAATTTCATCCTTCGAAGATGAATAAGTCCAGTTTATATCCCAAGCAAAATCTTTATTTTTGAACACTAATGTATTCAAAGATACTTCAATTCCATGCCCTTTTGTATTGCCGATATTTGAAATAACACTTGTATAGACCGATGAAGCCGGTGCAGCTTTTGGATATAACAAATCGCTGGTGCGAGAAATATAAAAATCAACACTTCCTGAAATACGATCTTTCAATATACTAAAATCAACTGCAAAATCTGTCGCAGCGGTTGTTTCCCATTTTAAATCACTATTACCTAATGAACTTGGAAGGTTTCCGGGAATATTTGCATTACCTATAAAATAATAAACTGGAGAACCACTCAAAGTTGACACAGTTTGATATGGAGTTACCGCCGCGTTTCCGGCAACACCCCATGACGCACGCAATTTTAGATTATCAAGCCAACTTACATTTTTCAAGAACGATTCTTCATTCATTCTCCAAGCCACCGCTGTAGATGGGAAATAGCCCCATTTATGACCTTTGGCCAAAGTTGAAGATCCATCAGCACGAAGAGAAGCTGTTAATAGATACTTTTCATTAAACTTGTAATTTAACCGTCCAAAATATGACAACATGGATTGTTTTATATAGGTTGAAGCTACAGTTGGAGTAGTTATTTTAGTCAAATCATAAAATGAACTCGTATAATAATGCTCTTTACCACACTCTCCGTAGGTTTTGGTCATTTCATAGGCACTTTGATTCATACTATGGCCTAACAAACCTGTTAGATCATGTTTTGAACCTCCAAAATTGCTATTGTATGATAAGGTGTTCTCCCATGTATAACTTGTTTTATTTTCATATTGCAATGAGATATTACCTGTAGCTGGTGACTGATAGCGGGCGACACTTTGGAAATCCTGATATAAACCGGTACGTGTATTCGAACGATCAAGTCCAAATACAGACTTAAATACCATATTTTTAATAGGATTGATCTCAACATATCCATTACCAAAAAAGCGGGTTGTTTGAATATTATTTTTAAATGCACCATCTACCTCGTCTAACAGCGGATTACTGTGAGCAACATATCTGGGATTTGGAGTTTCATATATAGTGCCATCGGCTCTATAGGGGTGGGTCATACTGGTCATCTTCAAAGCCTGACCAAAAACACTCGAATTACGAGCATCTCTATTTTTATAGGTAAATAAAACACTACTTCCAACTTTAAACACCTTACTTATTCTGTGATCAATGCTGGTTTTCAAATTATAACGATCTTGTTTGTCGTTTTTCATTAATCCCTCTTCAAACATACCACCAAGTGATATATTGAAATTTGTATTCTGATTTCCTCCTGACACAGCAGCCTCTACATTTTTGGTTGTGCCGTTTTGTAGCAACATATCCAACCAATTAGTATAAGATTTATCATTATAAATGCTAATTTCAGTAAGATCTTCAAGCTTAAAGGTCAACACATCCTCTGGCGTTTTGTTGCTTGTTCCCCAATTACCTGAGGTTTTGTCAGCTGTATAATTTGCTTTATCAATCCAACGCTGAACTTCTTTATCACCATACATTACCTGAGGAACATTAGTTGGAGAGTTTACTGACAAATAAGAACTCAAGCTCACTTTCGTAGCACCTGATTTTCCTCTTTTAGTAGTGATAAGAATAACGCCATTAGCACCTTTAGTACCATAAATAGCAGTTGAAGAAGCATCTTTAAGCACATCCATCGATTCAATATCCGAAGGATTCAAATCGAGTGTTTTTCCATACTCAACTCCATCGACTAAAATAAGTGGATCGTTTGATGCCCGAATAGACCTATTCCCGCGAAGAGTTAGATTCAAGCCCGCACCAGCTTCTCCACTCGTCTGCTGAATATCCAAACCAGAAACCTTCCCCTGCATAGACTGCATTGCGTTACTGGAAGATGTTTTCATTATTTCACCTGATTTAACAGATGCTACTGAACCTGTCAAGTCGCGTCTTTTTACAGTTCCATAACCGACAACAACTAATTCATCGAGACCTTTCGATTCATCAGTCATGATTACCTTGATTACGTTGCCTACAATCGCAACTTCCTGTCTTTGCATACCGACATAAGTAAATACTAAACTTTTGGCATCTGCAGGGGCTTGAATGCTGAAAGTTCCATCTAATTTTGTTACTGTTCCTACTGTTGTACCTTTTACAACAACAGTTGCTCCAATAATTACTTCGCCTGAGGCGTCTTTTACTACACCTGTGATAGTCTTTGTTTGTGCCATAAGTATCCCATGCAGAGAAATGGCAATGACAAGAAACATCACACGTCTTAATAGTGATTTGTCTTTCTTCATTTGTAATATAGTTTTAAGGGTTTGTATTTCTTCGAACTTATCTCAGAATTTAACTCCGTAAAGATATGCAACAAATTTTAAAACACATGTGGATTTTTTGACAAAAAATGTGCAGAAACCACTATTTATAAACTAAAAACAATGATAATTGGCTTAAATAATCAAATTATAAAATGCCTGCAAAAAGAACAAGAGAAACAAAAATTCATTCACTTCCAATACTTATTTTTAAACATAAGTGCAGTAATAGCAACCGAAACGATGTAAAATGGATAGATGAGGGAAAGAAGGAAAGAATTAAACCATAAATGTTTGATCTTAAAAAAGTGACGAATGAAATATAAGAAAATAATATCAGCAAAATATTTCATTCCAAAAGTGAGGAAAAATATCAGTAGAAGAGAGGGATAGATAAGTGAAGAAAATATTAGAATTAGCAGCCAAAGTGAAATGCAAAAGACTGCACATGCTGTAAAAATTAATTGCATATCAGTATATGCAGGCGATTTGGAAGCCCACCTTCTTCGCTGTTTAAAAAAGGCAGCCAAGGTTTTTGCAGACTCAGTAAACACAACTGCTGACTCTGATTTCAAAAAGCGAATTATCCCACCTCGTTTTTTAATACTTTGTAGCAGGAAAATATCATCCCCTGACATGTGTTCATCAACCAAATCGAGTCTGCTTTGCATCCATGCCTCTTTAGTAAAGGCCAAATTAGCTCCGTTACACAAAATAGGCATACCTACTCCGGCTGCTCCAGCGCCTGAAGCAATCAATGTTTTGAACTCTAAAGCCTGTAATCTAGCAAAAAGCGATTTTTTATCTGTTATTTGTACAGGGCAAATAATCAAATCGCAGGGACAAGTTTGTTGGAAAAAGCAAATCGCTTTAAGCCAATTGGGACCGGGTGTGCAATCTGCATCGGTAGTAATGATTAAATTTCCGGAAGCAGCCATTATTCCTTCTTTCAATGCATTTTTCTTACCACACAACTCAGCATCAATAACCTTTATATTTTTAAACAATTCATTAGCAGCTCCCATAATAGACAGAGTTGCATCCGAGGAATGGTCATTCACCAAAATCAATTCAAAATATGGATAGCTCTGAATTTGCAGGCATGAGAGAAGTTTTGGCAGGTTTGTTTCCTCATCTTTGCATGCTATCACCACAGAAACAGATAAGCCTGAATGCAAATTTACATTTTCAACGGGTTCAAATAGCGGGACTCTCCTCCATCCCACTACGAAAACAAGTACCATAGCAGTATACAACACACAAAATAAAATGCTGATTAAAATAATATACATATTTAGGCTTCGTAAAACACAGTTATATGTTTCAAAGATATTAAAAATAAATGCATAAAAAAAGCACACTAAAATAGTGTGCTTCTAAATATCTTCTTAAAAATCAATTTCCTTTACATTTATCACAAAAACCCATGTACGAAATTTCCACGGC
>Ga0302215_10002502_pt1 | contig 12597 bp, 10 predicted proteins | sample II_Fen_N3_1_FD_194580 | JGI IMG/M metagenome (GOLD analysis project Ga0302215, IMG submission 194580) | Peat permafrost microbial communities from Stordalen Mire near Abisko, Sweden - II_Fen_N3_1 | ecosystem: Environmental > Terrestrial > Soil > Wetlands > Permafrost | place: Sweden: Abisko... | reverse complement strand
GTTATCGTTTTCGTCATGACATTAAGTATTAGAATGTTTATAAAATAGTGATCTTTAAAAGTGCAATAAACGTAGTGTATTCTTTTGTAATTACAAAATAATTTCATAACTATTTTTCTTAAAAAAACGAAAATTTATAATACGTTATTGTAAGTGATTGTCAATTAGTTATTTTTAATCTTGTATTTTTGATAGTTTTATTTAAATTAAGTGCAGATAGTATTGTTTTGAAAGCCAGATAGTCAGTTCATACTTCGACTTCGCTCAGTACAAGTTCGGCTACGCTCAGCACAAGTTCGGCTACGCTCAGCACAAATTCGGCTACGCTCAGTACAAGTAGTTTTTAGTTGGTAGTAGTCGTAAGTAGTTTGTACTTCGACTATGCTCAGTACAAGTAGTTAATATTAGTTTCAACTCTTACTTCTCACTACCTACTACCTACTGCTTACTTCTCACTACCTACTAGCTACTATCTACTTACTACTAACTACTAACTATTCACTTCTTTTTGGTCTGTTTTTTGTAAGCAAAATATTTTTTTTATTCAAAATAAAAGCCAAAAGTCTGATTTTTTACAATTAGCTTGTGTATAATAGCATTTTTGAGTACTTTTGTGCCTTAATTAACAGAAAAATATAGTTGTATATTGAATACGTTTATTGATTTAAATAAAACTACGAACAAACCTATGAACAGAATTAAACTTGCCTTCCTTACTTTGCTAATGGTAAGTAGCTTAGCCGCTCAGGATTTAAGTAAACTCACTCCTCAACAACTTGAAGCATATAAGAAATATACTTCAGGAAAAGCCTCCACTACTACCAATGCGCCTGCAGAATTTGAAGAGCGCACATTGATAAACGAGGATGGTGAAAAGCCCCAAAAGACAGAGGCCGATCAACAAGTAAAAAAAACTGTTCCTCCGGCTGCTCCAACAGAGATTAGTCCCGTTTTCGGTTCGGAGCTTTTCAGCAAAGAGAATCTTACTTTTGAACCAAAACTGAACATTGCTACCCCTACTAATTATGTATTGGGGACGTATGATGAGGTGATGGTTGATATTTCCGGTTTGTACGAAGCAAGTTACAAGCTTAAAGTTTCTCCTGAAGGTACTATCCGTATTCCTAACGTGGGTCCTGTAAAAGTGGCAGGCTCAACAATTGAAAATGCTACCCGTGCTATTCGCAATCAGGTGGCTAAAATTTATATGGGTGTTTCGTCCGGTGAAACGCATGTTAACGTGACTCTTGGAAGTATACGCAGTATTCGTGTGAGTGTGGTGGGTGAAGCTACCCGTCCGGGATCATATACTCTTCCTTCGCTTGCTACAGCATTTAATGCCTTGTATGCTTGCGGCGGGCCTAATGCTATTGGTTCTATGCGTGATATCAAGGTGATACGTGATAATAGAGTGGTCGCCAATTTAGATGTGTATAGTTATCTCTTCGATGGTGTTTTGTCTGATAATGTCGGTTTACGTGATGGTGATATTATCAAAGTTGAGCCGTATGTAAACAGAGTAACTATTGATGGAGCTGTAAAGCATCCAGCTGTTTTTGAAACAACCCGCAATGAAACATTACAACAACTGGTTCGCTATGCAGGTGGATTTTCAGATAATGCTTACAAATCGAAATTAACTATCCTTCGATTGAATGCAGCCGGCAAAACGGTGGTAGATGTGACCGATAAACAACTATCTTCCTTTAAATTACTGTCCGGCGATTCTTGTTTTGTTTCGACTACAGCTATTAATAAATATGATAACCGAGTGGACTTGACAGGAGCTGTTCTTCACCCGGGTACGTATGCATTGGAATCGGGTCTTACCATAAAACAATTGGTTGAAAAAGCAGGTGGTTTAAAAGACGATGCGTTCCTGAACATGGCTTATGTCAACCGTAAACAATTAAACCAAATCCCTGAAATTATCGGGTTTAATTTGGGCGATGTGTTGAAAGGAGCTGCTAAAGATATTTTGCTTCAGAAAGATGACTCGGTAGTGATTAAAAGTTTGTTCGATTATCGCGAGGAGCAGGCAGTAGAAGTGATGGGTGCTGTAAATAACCCGGGTAAATTCAAATTTGTTGAAAATATAACCCTAAAGGATTTGATTTTCAAAGCGAATGGATTTAAAGCAATGGCTTTAACCGATTCGGTAGAGTTGGTGCGTGTTATCCGTGATCCCGAGCAACTGTTGAATACCAACGAAAAGACCATCGTATTTAAATTTGCATTGGACAAAGAGTTGAACTTCAAAAAAGGAGTGAGCGATATGGTGCTTCAAAATGGTGACCGTATTATTGTCCGCACTATTGCCGGTTATGAAGACGTACGTATGGTACATATAGATGGTGAAGTACTACGTCCGGGAGCTTATAATATCACAAATAAGGCTGAACGTATATCGGATGTCATCAAACGTGCAGGTGGTTTTACACGCTATGCTTATCCCTTAGGTGCATTCCTGATTCGTACTGAAAAGGCCACAGGTATTGAGCAACGCATGAACGAACTGACAAAAGAGAATACCAAAAAACAACTACAATCGAAAAAGGATAATAAGTTGGATGCTACGATGCTAAAAACAGCAGGTATGGCTCCTAACGGAGTAAGTGAAATGGATTCTATTCAGAAAGCCAATCAGGTAGATAAAATATTCAAAAAAGAAGGTGTAGTGGGTATCGACCTTGCGGAGATTATGAGACACCCGGGTGGAAACAAAGATTTTTTCATGGAAGAAGATGATAATATCTATGTTCCCCGCGAATTACAAACGGTGCGTGTTGTAGGTGAAGTGTTGTTCCCTACTTATGTAGGTTACCAAAAAGGCATGAGTTTGGGTAAATATATCAATAATGCAGGTGGATTCAGCTTGCAGGCTGAGAAAAAGAAAGTTTTTGTACTCTATGCCAATGGAACAGCAAAAAGTACCAATCGGTTTATGTGGATTCGTTTCTATCCTAAAATTCAACCGGGTGCACGCATTATCGTTCCCGAAAAACCTGCTGAACTGAAAGCCAAGCTATCACCTGCTGAAAATATCGCTGTGTTGACATCTGTAACATCGGTTGTAGCACTGATTTATTCGATGCTGAAATAAGATTCAGTTATCAGTCATCAGTGAACAGTAAGTAGTAATCAGTAATCAGTAAATAGTAATCAGTAAATAGTAATCAGTAAATAGTAAATAGTAAATAGTAAATAGTAAGCAGTAAGCAGTGAACAGTAAGTAGTTATCAGTTATCAGTAAACAGTAAGAGCTGGTACTAATATTGATAACTGACTTCAAGTAACAAACAGATAAAATTGCGTTTTACACAATTACACAATTACACAGTTACACAGTTACACCTTTACACCTTTACACAGTTACACCTTTACACAACTACACCTTTAAACATTTACACGCTTAAACAATATTTTATGTCCGAACAAATTAAAGTAGCGCAACAAGACGACGAGATATCGCTAAAAGAATTAATGCAAAAAGCCCGTGAATGGTGGCAATACCTTTTGAGCAAATGGCTTATTATCCTTGTTTTTGGACTGGGGGGTGCAGCCATTGGTTTAGTGGTGGCATTGATGGCAAAACCTAAATATACCGCTCATCTTTCGTTTGCACTGGTGGAAAAATCTGCCGGGGGAGGTGGATTGGCTGATTTGGCTTCTTCCTTTGGGATTAGTGGTCTTATGGGTGGTGGGAGTAATGGTACTTTTAGTGGCGATAACCTGCTGGAGATTATTCAGTCGCGCCACTCTGTAGAACAGACCTTGCTTTCGCCGGTAGACTATTACGGTAAAAAACTAAACCTGGTAGATGTATATGCGCAGGTAAATGAATTGAAAGACGGTTGGAAAGAGCAAACAAAGAATAAGGAACTGCAAACCCTGACCTTTCCTATCGGTCAAAAGCGGGAGACTTTTACACGTACCCAAGACAGTGTGCTGTATTCTATTTACGATAAAATAGTTAAATCAAATGCGCTGACTGTGGCCCGTAAAGATAAAAAACTGAGTCTGGTGAACCTGGACTTTGTAAGCAAGGATGAACTTTTTGCGAAATTGTTTGTAGAAACATTGATGAAAGAAACTTATCAGTTTTACAGCGATACCCGTACTGCTCAAAGTCGCGCGAATATAAAGATGATGGAAGCAAAAGCCGATTCGGTACGTCATCTCTACGAATCGTCGCTATACAAAGGAGCGAGCTATTCGCAGGCGAATATCAATCCTGCTCTTCAAGTAGCTGCTGTACCTGGTCTTAAACAACAGAATAATGCACAACTCTATGCAACGGTCTATACCGAGGTGCTGAAGAATCTGGAATCCCTGAAACTGGACATGGCGCGCGAAACACCTATAGTACAAATTGTGGATACTCCCCGTTTTCCGTTGGAGAAAGAAAAACTCAGCAAGGTAAAGGCGGTGGCTACCGGTGGTATATTGGGTGGATTCCTGATCGTGTTTTATTTATTAGGGGCGTTGTTTCTGAAGAATGCGATGAAGGAGTGATACTTCGACTACGCTCAGTACAAGTAATAGTTCGACTACGCTCAGTACAAGTAGTTGATAATTTATAGAAAAGGGATCTTGCTTGTGCAGGGTCTCTTTTTTTTACCACTAAGGCACGAAGGACACGGAGATTCACTAAGCTGTTATTTCACCCGGATGGCCGCTATAGTCGGCCTGTCGGGTGAAATGCTGTTGTTTACCACAGAGGCGCTGATGGAACATCCCGAGCATAGGAAGGCACAGAGAATCACTAAACTGTCTATCTCCAGCTTTTTTCGCAAATACCGCTGATGTTTTTTTTTATTTCTGTCCCCTCCTTGGAGGGGCTAGGGGAGGCCAAGTGTTTTGTTTGAAAATAATAAAGTATGGAACGCTGATTTCGCTGATGTAGCGGATAAAAATACGTATTTTAAATTTACGATGTAAATTGATTTTGGAGCGAAATCAAAAATACTTGCATTTTTTCGGATCCGTATTAAATCCGCTTAACCCGCGAAAATCTGCGTTCTATTAATGGTTTTAAAATGGGATGTCAAATAGCTTCGTTTGCTTATTTAAACAACAAATCTTACTAATAGCAAGAATTTATCATTTTTACCACTAAGTAACTAAGAACACAGAGAATCACTAAACTGTCTATCTCCAGCTTATTTCGCAAATAACGCTGATGGTTTTTTTTATTTCTGTCCCCTCCTTGGGGGGCTAGGGGAGGCCAGTCTTCCAATTTACACCCTCCACCAATTTATTGTCCACAAATTATTCGAATTCTCACAGATTAATTTCATTTTCCGAATTACACCATTACACTGTTGCAACAAGTTTTTATGTAGTGACTCTAAGCGCTCGAAGCATTCATTTTAGAATAACATAAACGACATTATTAGATCTTGTGTTTGTGTTTTCGTATGTAATATTTTTTTTGCATCTTCTCCAAAGCTGCTGTTTTTACGGGATATAGAGACGATAGTAATTGTTATGGTTAACAGTGTCTTAAGTTATTATTATCTTATCCGTTTGTTTGTGTTAGCGTTTTGTTCTTTGAATACTAAACAGAACCATCTGTCGTTATCAACTATTTATGTAGTCTTTTTTTCTGTTTTCAAATTATTGAGTGTTAATGAATTGATGGTTGAAGGATAATTTTATTCTATTTTCTACCACTATTGTGAAAATAATGTGTTACTTTTGTAGCCCGATAGGATAGCCCTTGCGTGGGTTGTTCTGCATGAACGAAATCACACCCGTTTAGTTGCAAATTTAAAGTAAGAATTACAAATAGATATAATAGATCAGTAGTGTTGAGAAGGCCGCTAACTGAAAATGAAAATTGTTGTTCAGTTGAACACAAATGGAGTTAAGCTGTGTAATTACAGCCAAAGGAATGCGGTCTTTCTATCTCAACTCTTTATATTCATACCTAATTATTTTAAATCAACTAAAATGAAAAGTGTGAATCAACGACTCTTTCATTGTAAGGATGAAGAGTTACCTGTTGTTTTAAAAGCTGTTGCATTTGCTTTCAGACGCGACCTGGCAGATTTTTCTGCTTTCTCGCCAACGTTTACCGAAGCGTATGCTACCGACTTTGAAACAAGAGTTACAACTGTTTGTGATTTGCTGGAACCTCAATCAGAGACCCTGGCAAAATCGATCATTACCGAAAGGTACATTAATACGATGACCGGACTTATTCAACCGATAAATCGTGTAACGGGTTATCTTAACCTGGCGAAGAAAAATTTGAACATTAAACCTACTGCCTTTGGGTTGACGGCTTTGCGTCAAAGCATCCGTTTCTGCAATATAGAAGGAGTTATTGACAATCTGCATGTGGTCTTAGAAAATATTCGTAACTATAAGACTCCTTTGGCCGAAAAAGGTTTAACCGACGAGCAAATTGCTTTTTTGACTGCTGCTTTTAGTACGATGGCAACCGATAAGCAACAGCAAATCGAAATAACCAGCCACCGCAGAGCTATTGTTCAGGACAATGTATTGTTGCTGAACGAAGCATACCGGCATGCGGCCGAGATATCTTCGATAGGCAAAATTCTGTATAAAAGTTCTAATCCTGCAAAATTAGCAGATTATACTTTTACACGGATTCTCAAAAATGTAAAACAGACGGGTAGAAAGTCATCAGCGGACGACAATACAACTCTACCTACAGAGAAGTAAATAGGATATGAAGAGGGGAAATAGAAAGACTTTTTTCAATCACTATAATTGCACTGTGTTACACCGAGTAAACACCGTGTTACACTGAGTAACCACTGTGTTACACTGTGAAACCAGGCTTCGAAAGCCCTAGTGTAGCCATCGAAAGCCCTAGTGTAGCCATCGAAAGCCCTAGTGTAGCCATCGAAAGCCCTAGTGTAGTCATCGAAAGCCCTAGTGTAGCATTCGAAAGCCCTAGTGTAGTCATCGAAAGCCCTAGTGTAGCCATCGAAAGCCCTAGCAGAGAGTTCGAAAGGCATAGCAGAACGTTCGAAGAGGATGAATAAGACATAAATTGTAACCAAAAATACTTAAATGAAAGGAATCGTATTAGCCGGAGGATCCGGAACCCGTTTATACCCAATAACAAAAGGGGTGAGCAAGCAAATTTTACCCGTCTATGATAAGCCGATGATTTATTATCCCTTATCCGTATTAATGTTATCCGGGATTCGTGAAATTTTAATTATTTCAACTCCACAGGATCTACCTTGTTTTCGCCGATTGTTAGGCGATGGGTCTGATTATGGGGTTAAACTGGAATATGCCGAGCAACCTTCTCCGGATGGATTGGCGCAAGCTTTTATTATTGGGGAAGAATTTATAGGAAATGATTCGGTCTGTTTGGTATTAGGCGATAATATCTTTTACGGACAAAGTTTTGGCAAGATGCTAAAAGAGGCAGTAGCCAATGCAGAGCATGATAAAGCAACAGTTTTTGGTTATTTTGTAAACGATCCGGAACGATATGGTGTAGCCGAGTTTGATGAAAATGGCAATGTTTTAAACCTGGAAGAGAAACCCTTGCATCCTAAGTCAAATTATGCAGTGGTTGGTTTGTATTTTTACCCAAACAAAGTAGTTGAAGTTGCCAAGCACATAAAACCTTCCGAACGTGGGGAGTTGGAAATTACTACCGTTAATCAGGAGTTTTTGAAAGAAAGCAACCTCAAAGTGCAACTGTTAGGCCGTGGTTTTGCATGGTTGGATACAGGCACACACGACTCACTTTCTGATGCTTCCACTTTTGTAGAAGTAATCGAAAAACGTCAGGGACTGAAAATTGCTTGCCTCGAAGAAATTGCCTTCGGAAAGGGCTGGATTAGCAAAGAACAACTGATAGAGTTAGCCCGACCAATGGAAAAAAACCAATATGGTCAGTATTTATTGAATATCGCAAAATAATGGAAATAATTAAAACAGAGATAGAAGGAGTAGTCATTATCGAACCTCGTATCTTTAAGGATGATAGAGGTTATTTTTTTGAATCTTTCTCCGAAATAAACTTTCATGAACAAGTTTGTAAAACAGATTTTGTACAGGACAACGAATCAAAATCCAGTTATGGTGTTTTAAGAGGGCTGCATTTCCAAAAGCCACCTTATGCACAATCCAAACTGGTAAGAGTGGTGCAAGGTGCTGTTTTGGATGTTGCAGTAGATATACGTAAAGGCTCACCAACCTATGGAAAGCATGTAGCTGTAGAACTATCAGCCGAAAACAAACGTCAGTTTTTTGTACCCAGAGGTTTTGCGCATGGATTTGTAGTTTTAAGCGATGAAGTGATCTTTCAATATAAATGCGACAATTATTACGCTCCACAACACGAAGGCGCATTAGCATGGGATGATACCGATCTGGAAATTGACTGGCAAATCCCGGCGGATAAAATTATTCTTTCAGAGAAAGATAAATTACATAGCAAGTTGAACGATTTCGAGTCTTGTTTTAATTATAGTGATAAGCTTTACGAATAAAAGAAATTTAAAATGGAGTTCAAACGTAATATCCTAATCACCGGTGGAGCCGGATTCATAGGTTCTCATGTGGTGAGATTATTTGTCAATAAATATCCGGAATATCATATTATCAATCTGGATAAGTTGACTTATGCCGGTAATCTGGCTAACCTTAAAGATATCGAAGATAAACCAAATTATACCTTTATAAAAGGAGATATCTGTGACTTTGAAAAGATAATGATCTTTTTTAAAGAATATAAGATTGACGGAGTAATTCATTTGGCGGCCGAAAGTCATGTTGACCGGAGTATAAAAGACCCGTTTACTTTTGCACAAACCAATGTAATGGGAACTCTTGCCTTGCTGCAAGCGGCCAAACTGAATTGGGAGACCGATTACGAAGGTAAACGCTTTTACCATATTTCAACAGATGAAGTATTCGGTGCATTAGAGTTTGATGGAACATTCTTTCTGGAAACTACCAGCTATGATCCCCATTCACCTTATTCGGCAAGTAAAGCGAGTAGCGACCACTTTGTAAGAGCTTTCCATGATACCTATGGGTTACCCACCATTGTAACCAACTGTAGTAATAACTATGGTTCTTATCAATTTCCGGAAAAATTGATACCTTTGTTTATCAATAATATCTGTCAGAATAAACCACTGCCGGTGTATGGTAAAGGTGAGAATGTACGCGATTGGCTTTATGTAGAGGATCATGCACGAGCTATCGATTTGATATTTCACAAAGGGAAGATAGCAGAAACCTACAATATCGGAGGTTTCAATGAATGGAAGAATATAGATTTGATTAAAATACTTATTAAAACGGTCGATAAATTGCTAGATAGACCCGAAGGAAGTTCTGAAAAATTGATTACTTATGTAACGGATAGGGCAGGTCATGATTTGCGATACGCCATAGACTCAACAAAACTGAAAGAGGAGCTAGGCTGGGAACCAAGTTTGCAATTTGCTGAAGGTATTAAAAAAACAGTACAATGGTATTTGACCAATCAGGATTGGTTGGATAATATTATTTCGGGAGATTATCAAAAGTATGATTGAGATATAGTACTTAATAACTGATAGTTTAATTTAAAATTCTATTTTATAGATATACGTTTTTCACCCTTATGAAAAGAGAAGAAATATTAGAACTTGTAAAACAATATCACGCCGAGCAATTTGCAGAAAAAAGCTTTGAGCCGGGAAAATCAATGGTTCCCTTTGCAGGGCGGGTATTTGATGCGGATGAATTAGTAACATTAGTAGATGCCTCGCTCGATTTTTGGCTTACTACCGGCAGGTATGCCGAAGAATTTGAAGCTAAGTTTGCGAGTTATATGCAACAAAAAAGCTGTATGCTGGTCAACTCCGGTTCATCAGCCAACTTGGTGGCGCTTTCTGCACTAACATCTCCCTTGTTGAAAAATAAAAGACTAAAACGCGGGGATGAAGTATTGACGGTAGCTGCCGGTTTTCCGACCACTGTTAACCCAGCTGTACAACATGGATTAGTACCTGTATTTGTAGATGTGGAGCTTGATACCTTTAATGTAAAAGTATCGGCTATCGAAAATGCATTATCCGATAAAACAAAAGCCATTATGTTGGCTCATACCCTAGGGAATACCTTCGATTTGAATGCTGTAAAAGCCATTGCCGATAAACATGGTCTTTTTTTAATCGAAGATTGTTGTGATGCCGTTGGTTCTACCTATGATGGTAAAATGGTGGGAACTTTTGGCGATATGGCTACTACCAGTTTTTATCCGGCGCATCATATAACCATGGGTGAAGGTGGTTCGGTATTGACCAGTAATCCCTTGTTAAAACGAATTGCAACTTCTATGCGTGATTGGGGACGTGATTGCTATTGTGATCCGGGCTGTGATAATACCTGCGGACGACGATTTAAAGGGCAATATGGTGATTTACCAGTAGGATATGATCATAAATATGTATACAGTCATATAGGTTATAATCTAAAAGTGACCGATATGCAAGCTGCTATAGGTGTAGCTCAATTGAAAAAACTACCGCTTTTTGTTGAATTGCGTAAAGCCAACTTCAAAAAATTATATGCCGGCTTAAAACAATACGAAGAGTATTTGATGTTGCCGGAAGCCACTCCTAATTCTGACCCTTCGTGGTTTGGATTCCCCTTTAATGTGCGTGAAAACAACAAATTTACCCGTACCAATTTAGCTGAATTTTTAGAAGATCATAAAATCCTTACCCGTCAGTTGTTTGCCGGCAACCTTATTAAGCAACCTGCTTACAAAGATGTAGAATATCGTGTGTCGGGCGAATTGACCAATACCGATTATATTATGCGGAACACTATTTTTATTGGTGTCTATCCGGGTATTCAACAGGTTCATATGGATTATATTTTATCCGTATTCAACAAATTCTTTAATTCTATACATTAATGGGCACAATAAGTAAAGCGACTGTTCTTAGTGTAAAAGAGCATGGGAGTGAGATTCGTGAATATACACTTCAATTAGAAAAAAATCATTATTTTGAAGCCGGTTCGTTTTTGCAACTGACTCTTGAGAATAAAGAAGACTATACCCGTTGGCCCGAATCGCGCAATTTTAGTATTGCATCCGCGTTTAAAGCAGACGGCACTATAAAATTGATTATTCGTAAAGTCGGTGTTTATACTTCTCGCATATTCGATGAACTTATCGCGGGAAGTACATGTACTGTAAAATATGCCTTTGGTGACTTTTTATTGCCTTTCTTCGATAAAAAGGCCCCGATTTGTTGCATTGCCGGTGGAACAGGGATAGCACCCATTCTTAGTTTTTGCGAGCAGTTAGTGCGTGATAACTATACAGACCGTTTACATGTATTTTATTCGTTTAAAAACGAGGAAGAAATGCAAGGAGTAGACCTATTGAAATCTATCGTACCGGAAACACAATTGCATCTGTTCTGCACCCGTCAGGAAATGGCTGAATTGCCGAACAGAAGAATTGAATGGAATGATATTCATACGGCTGATATTGATGTAACCGATTCGCATTTTTATATTTGTGGAGGAGAAACATTTACTTCTTACTTTGCAAAGAATTTGAGTGCAGTGGGAGCAGAGAATATCTATACGGATGAATGGTAAGTACAGTTGGTAGTTTGAAGTAAGTAGTTTATAATAATTAACACCGTGTAACACTGAGTAAACACAGAGTAACACAGTGAAACCCCAGAAATATGAAAGCAGTTATTTTAGCAGGTGGATTGGGTACACGACTCAGTGAAGCTACCAATTTAATACCAAAGCCAATGGTTGAAATTGGTGGGAAACCGATTCTTTGGCATATCATGAAGACCTATAGTCATTATGGCATCAATGAGTTTATTATTTGCTGTGGGTACAAAGGCTATGTTATCAAAGAATATTTTGCCAATTACTTCAGACATAATAGTGATTTGACTATCAATTTGGAGAATAATAGCATTGAAGTACTTGATTGTCACGCCGAACCCTGGAAAGTCACATTAATAGATACCGGACTTAATACCATGACGGGTGGTCGTGTAAAACGCATTCAAAAATATGTAGGTAACGAACCTTTTTTGCTTACTTATGGTGATGGAGTCGCTGATTTGAATATTCAGGAAACAATTGACTTGCATAAAGCTTCAGGTAAATTGCTAACTGTTACTGCTTATAAACCCAGCGGAAAATTTGGTGCATTGGATATGGATGAATATGGAAATGTAAGTTCATTTATGGAAAAACCGGCCGGAGATGGTAACTGGATTAATGCCGGATACTTTGTTTGTCAACCCGAAGTGTTTGATTATATTCCTGAAGGTGATGATACTGCAATTTTTGAACGATTACCACTCGAGAATATTGCAAAAAAAGGAGAGATGAATGCCTTTAAACACAGTGGCTTTTGGAAACCGATGGATACCATGCGCGACAACTTTGAACTAAACGAAATGTGGGATAAAGGAACTGCTCCCTGGAAGGTGTGGTAAATTCAGTTATCAGTAAACAGTTATCAGTGAGTAGTTTTTAATTCAAAGATTCACAGTTAAACATTCAATAATGAATATCGATATATTTGACAACTTTTACCGTGGTAAGCGGGTCTTG
>Ga0302215_10002500_pt1 | contig 12598 bp, 5 predicted proteins | sample II_Fen_N3_1_FD_194580 | JGI IMG/M metagenome (GOLD analysis project Ga0302215, IMG submission 194580) | Peat permafrost microbial communities from Stordalen Mire near Abisko, Sweden - II_Fen_N3_1 | ecosystem: Environmental > Terrestrial > Soil > Wetlands > Permafrost | place: Sweden: Abisko... | reverse complement strand
TTTTATTTATCGGTTTAACTATGCGATTCCCTTTCTTCAAGCAACTTGATGCCATGGATTGTGGGCCGACTTGCCTGCGAATGATAGCCAATTACTATGGTCGCAGCTTTTCCATGCAGCATTTGCGTAGTCTTTCATATTCAACTCGCGAGGGAGTATCTATGCTTAGTTTATGTGATGCTGCCGAGAACCTGGGTTTCAGGTCAAGAGGTGTGCGTGTGACATGGGAACAGTTGCGGGATGAGGTGCCTCTTCCATGTATTATCCATTGGAATCAAAAGCATTTTGTTGTGGTTACATCGATCGCTCGAAAAGGTCGGTTCTCATTTCTTTCTAAACAGAAAGAAGGGAATGAGGTTGTCCAAATAGCTGATCCAGCCCATGGCATGTTGGAATATAAGAAGTCAGAGTTCATAAAATGCTGGATGGCTCAGGGAAATGAAGGAATTGCTCTATTACTTGAACCTTCAACAAAGTTTTATAATGAGGAGGGGGATGATAACAGTATTAAGAGATACGGTTACTTATTCAACTATTTGCGTCCATATCGGAAATTCATTATTCAGCTTCTCTTGGGAATGTTAACCGGAAGTCTTGTCAGCATGATTTTCCCGTTTTTAACACAATCCATCGTCGATTATGGAATTGGGAATAGCGACCTCAATTTTATTGGAATGGTCTTGGTTGCCCAGTTGGTGCTGACTTTTGGCCAGACAGCTAATGAGATGATCCGAAACTGGATCATGTTACATGTGACTACAAGAGTTAGCATCTCTTTGATATCCGACTTTTTGATCAAATTGATGAGATTGCCGATCTCATTTTTTGATTCTAAAATGGTCGGGGATATCATGCAGCGTATGGGAGACCACAACCGGATTCAGACCTTTCTAACAACTTCACTTGTCAATATCTTCTTTGCAGTTATCACATTGGTGATTTATACTGTCATCATGGCAACCTACCACCCTGGCATTTTATTGGTATTCTTCTTGGGAAGTCTTCTATATATAGGATGGGTATTGCTTTTCCTGAAAAAACGCAGAACGTTAGATTATAAACGATTTCAGCAGGCATCCGCCAATCAAAGCAATATTGTTCAGCTGATTACTGGAATGCAGGAGATTAAGCTTAATAATTGTGAAAAGCAAAAGCGGTGGGAATGGGAGCGAATACAGGCAAAATTATATAAAGTAAATATTAAAGGCTTGATTCTTAATCAAAATCAGCTTGCCGGTGCTACCCTTATTAATCAGACCAAGGACATTGTAATTTCTTTTATGACGGCCAGGGCAGTGGTTACTGGTGATATGACACTTGGGATGATGATGGCGGTGCAATACATTATTGGCCAGTTAAATGCACCGATTCAACTGTTTATTGGATTCGTTCAGTCTGCTCAGGATGCGAAAATAAGTCTCGAAAGATTAAGTGAGATCAACGAAAAAGAGGATGAGGAGAGGCCGGAGGAGCAAAAGATTCATACTATTCCACCTGGGAAAGATATTGTTTTGAAAAACGTTACTTTTCAATACGAAGGACCAAATTCTCCTAAGGTATTGAAAAATATTAACCTTGAAATCCCGGCAAATAAGGTCACGGCCATAGTTGGAACCAGTGGAAGCGGGAAAAGTACCATGGTAAAGCTGATTCTTGGTTTTTACAAACCCGTGATCGGCGAAATATCCTTGGGCGGCGTACCACTTGGTAATTTCAGTCAGCAACAATGGCGAAAACGTTGTGGAGTCGTAATGCAGGAGGGCTTTATTTTTTCGGATACCATCGCGGGGAATATTGGAATAGGGGATGATATCCCTGATTTTGCAAAAGTTGAAAAGGCTGTTGCCACAGCCAATATACAATCATTTATTGAAGCGCTTCCTCTGGGTTATGAGACACGAATCGGTAGTGATGGTCATGGATTGAGTACTGGTCAAAAACAGCGCATACTTATTGCAAGGTCCGTTTACAAGAATCCTGATTATATTTTCTTTGACGAAGCGACCAATGCACTAGATGCCCGCAACGAATTGGTGATCATGGATAACCTCAATCAATTTTTTAAAGACAGAACGGTTATTGTTGTTGCACACCGATTAAGTACCGTAAAAAATGCAGATCAAATCGTTGTATTGGAAGGAGGAGAGATTGTAGAGAAGGGCACTCATGCAGAACTTGTTGGAAGAAAGGGAATCTACTTTAATCTTGTCAAAGATCAGCTCGAACTTGGAGGTTAATTGCAAGTTCCAAATAATCAGATGTATTCCTCCCATTGAAATTATAATAATATATAAACCAATAGATTTTTCATCATGCCAGATAGGGATAATTCAGAATCTCATAGCGAGGAAGTCGAGGAAATTATGTCATTCATTCCCAATCGGATTATCCGATGGGGTCTGACGGTCATATTTGTTGTGTTTTCCTTACTTCTTATCGGAAGCTATTGTTTCAAATCTCCGGAGATCATAAGAGCTCCCATGATATTGACTACGAAGAATCCTCCTGTTTCATTAATTAGTAAATCAACGGGCAAAATTGACCGGTTATTTGCCATTGATGGTCAGACAGTCGATGAAAAGGGAATTATTGCGTTGATTAACAATCCGACGGATTTTTCTAATTACTTGATACTTAAAAAGGAACTGGCCGAATGTTTTCGTATTCCCGACTGGGATAAACAAGTGTTTGCATACGACTTATCCGACCAACTTACGCTTGGAGAATTGCAGCAAAGTTATGGCCCTTTTCTGAAAAGCAGGAATAACTTTAAACATTATCTTACTCAGAACTTTCTTCCGCAAAAAATCGGACTAATTGACAAACAGATTGTCAAGCAGGAAGAGTATTACCAGACATTACTCCGCCAGAGAGAGATTCAACGAAACGACCTGAATTTATCTCAAAAAAGCTTTACACGTGATTCATCGCTTTATCTGAAACGAACGACAAGCGAGGCTGAATATGATAAATCACGACAGCTTTTCCTTTCAAAGAAGTCAGCTTTTATTGGTTTTGAAGCTACCCTCAGGGAGACCGAATCCTCAATTTTGCAAATGCAGTCAAGTAGGGTTGAATTACAGATGCAACATGAGCGGGAGTTAATGGAGTTCCGCCTTGCGCTTGATGAATCGAAACAAAATCTTGAAAATGCGATACACCAGTGGGAGGAGCGTTTTCTTGTTGCAAGTCCTGTAAAAGGGAAATTGACCTTTACTTCTATATGGAGCGTGAATCAGGAGGTTAAAACGGGTGAGCTGATCGCAACTATTATTCCGATCGAAGAATCGGCAATCATCGCAAAAGCGGTGATTCCACCTTCCGGATTTGGTAAGGTTGAAGTCGGTCAGCGCGTAAATTTGAAACTGAATGGATTTCCTTATATGGAATTTGGAATGTTGAAAGGTACAATCCAATCTATATCGCTTGTTCCCGAGGAGAAAGGATATGTGGCAGAAATCACACTTTCCGGTGGGATGACATCCTCATATCGGGAAAACCTCAAATTCATTCAGCAAATGGACGGAACCGCTGAAATTATCACCAAGGATATGAGGCTGATTACGAGATTAATCAATCCATTAAGAGCATTTTTTGATAACGGCAAATAACTCTGAGTTTCTACTCATATAAAAAGAAAGCTAAAAAATATTTTCTTCACCTTCCAACGCTATATGTTGTTGCATTCGATTACCCCCATGTCTTAAGTGTTGAGAAAAGGAAAGGATTGCACTTGCCGGAAATCAGTTTATTTCCTTCGTACTTTATTAATAATTTTTTGATTAGTTCGCACGAATTTACGTCCGTTATCGCTTAATCCATAAATTTTACTGACTATCTTTTAAAAAAACTCACAAAATAAAAATAGAGTAATGGGTTAATTAGTAGATATATAGCTAACCTTGATTTTTTTTATTGATTTTTTTAAAAAAAAAGTGGAAAAAACAGGTAACAAATGAATGCCCTTTCCTATTAATACTTGAATTCCGAAGTAAAGTCAGTGCGGAACGAGTTATTTTTTTACTTTACAAAATAGAATATGATACTCATAATTTCTGATAAAAACGATAAGCATGCAGATCGGGTCGAATCGATTCTACAGAAAAATTCTGCAGAATATTCGAGACTAAATCTTGATGCCGATTCGTTAAAATCAACACAGGTCATATTCGAAGATAACTCCTTCAAAATAAAAGGTCCAAACTGCTGCTTTTCAACAAGCGAAATAGAAACTGTTTGGAATCGGAGCTCATGTATGGAACAATTTATCGAAGAGAGTTGCCCTCAGGACCATGACTATTTAATCTGGAGAGAAAAATGGAATAAAACACTGGAAAAACTTTTCTCGTCGCTCGAATCAACGAAATGGCTGAATTTTTATTGTGATTTTTATTCGGAAAACCAATTCAGACAATACTCAATTTCAAAGAATATAGGTTTAAAGTGGCCTTCTTTCATCTGTTCCAACGATATTAATTATCTCAATAGTTTTTTCGAAAGTAAACGAGAGCGGGTTCTGAAACTAATGATCCAGGATTGTAAAAAAGGATTAGCGGGTGATTGTTTCGCAAAATGTGGCGATATGTTTGGAACTGATAACTCAGACAGATCACAGGAAAATATTTGTCCGGTTGCCAATGCGGCTTATCAGGTACGATGCACCGTTGTTGGTAAAGAATATTTTGTAGGGAAAATTAAAGTGAACAGTGCAGAAGGTAAGAACCAGGAGCTAACAAACTTTGAAGTTGTTCAGCCTCCAAAGTTGATAAAGAAGAGGGCAATCGATATCATGACTGAACTGAATCTTACTCACGGAGTTTTTGATTTTATTGTCACAGACAATGATGAATGGCTTTTTGATGCTTTAAATCCAATCGGACAATATCAATGGACGGAGGATATAAAAGGATATGATATTTCATCGAGCATTGCAAAATGGTTGATGAGTCACAACTGAATAAATAGAGATTAAAGATTGTTTTTTTGCAACCAATTCAAGTGAAACAGGTTGGGGGGAGAATTGCACAACTCCCCCTTCCTGTATTCAAATTCTCGTTTATTTCAAGACCCCCAATAATTTACCTATTTTTGTGAATGCGGCTATGGCTTTGTCAAGATGTTCCGGCTGATGTGCGGCCGATATCTGTACCCTTATTCTTGACTGTCCCTGCGGAACGACCGGATAATAAAATCCAATAACATAAATCCCTTCCTCAAGCAATCGTGTTGCAAACTCCTGCGATAATTTTGCATCATAAAGCATCACCGCGCAAATAGCTGATTTGGTTGGTTTAATGTCGAATCCTGCTTCTTTGATTTTGCTTACAAAATATTCTGTATTCCGGTGTAATCGATCCTGAAGTTCTGTTGTTTCCGTCATCATTTCGAACATCCTGATTCCGGCACCAACGACTGCTGGTGGAATTGAGTTAGAGAAAAGATAAGGCCGTGAACGTTGGCGTAATAATTCGATGACCTCTTTTTTACCGGTGGTGAATCCGCCAACAGCACCACCAAATGCTTTTCCGAGTGTTCCTGTAATAATATCCACCTCGCCTCTGATATCGAACTTTTCGGTAATACCGCGGCCAGTTTCCCCAACAACACCAGCAGAATGACATTCATCGACCATCACTAGAGCATCGTATTTTTTTGCTAACCGGACAATCTCATCTAATGGAGCTACATTCCCATCCATTGAAAATACGCCGTCAGTAACAATTATTCTAAACCTTGCATCCTGCGAATTCTGTAGCTGTTTTTCAAGATCGGCCATGTCCGCATTATTATAACGGAATCGGCGAGCTTTGCACAGGCGGACACCATCAATGATCGAGGCGTGATTCAATGCATCCGAAATAATTGCATCCTCTTCCGAAAACAGCGGTTCGAAAACCCCTCCGTTTGCATCGAAGCAGGCAGCATACAGAATTGTATCTTCTGTCCCGAAAAATTCTGCAATCTTTAGTTCAAGTTCCTTATGCAGATCAGTAGTGCCACAAATAAATCGAACAGATGACATTCCAAAACCATGCGAATCGAGCGCCGATTTTGCTGCAGAAATTAATTCCGGGTGATTTGAAAGGCCCAAATAATTATTAGCACAAAAATTCAACACTTCTTTGCCGGAGTCAAGCTTTATCACCGCATCCTGCGATGAAATAATGACTCGTTCACTTTTGTAAAGACCTGCATCTTTAATTCCAGCAAGTTCATTCTGAAGATGTTCCTTTATTTTTCCGTACATATTTCTTAATGTTAATTTTGAAAGATTAAAACTATCGAAAAGAGTTCACCCGGACAAGGATTTAAATCAAGTTATAAAATTTGATTAATTCTAAATTTTGTAAGCGTATGTCTATGCATTCTATAAGACTTAGAATATGAGAATTTTAGATTTAAATTCATCTGATGTTTTTAAAATTTTTCAGATCCACCGAAATTAATGTTAAAAAATGTCTTAAAATATTTTTTAGTATTAATTACTTCGTAAAATATTTAAGTATCTTTGCCTCCGTTAATAATATCATTTACTTTGTTTTTTGTTTTATAGGAGGAAGATATGTTACAAACTAACGAACCGATTTCCCAAACTATATCTGCAACTGAGCTGAATAAAATCAGACAGAAGAAAAAAATCCTGAGTTTGCTTCATACGCAAGGAGATACTTCTGCCCCAGAACTTAGCAAGTTGCTTAAAATCAGTCTTCCTACGTGCTTTTCATTATTAAATGATCTGATCTCACTAGGGTATGTGAAAAACCTTGGGATTGGAGAATCAAGTGGTGGTCGAAAACCCAACTTATATGGTTTGCCACAAAATGGTTTCTATGTTATTTCGTGCGATTTTGCCCGCTTCCATGCTCACATGGCGATTTGCGATTGCAACAACAATTTTGTTACTCCAGTAGTAGAGATTGATACCCATATTGACGATCCGGAGCTTGTCGAGAAAATGTTTCAGACAGCTCAAATACTGATGAAAGACAACCAAATTTCTAATGAAAAAGTGTATGGTATTGGAGTAGATATGCCTGGTTTGGTTGATTCTAAAACCGGAATTAACTATACAATTAAAGATAAAAAGCATCAAAACGTTCGTCGTTTACTGAAACAGCGATTTAATAAACTGGTGTATGTTGACAATGATGCCAGAATGCATGCTTTTGGAGAGTATCATTTTGGTGAAGCAAAAAAATACAAGGATGTCATTTTTATCCATTGGAGCTGGGGACTTGGGCTTGGTATTTTCATCAATGGCCAGCTTTGCAGCGGGAACAAAGGTTTTGCCGGAGAATTATCGCATATCCCAATGGTCGAAAATGGAGAATTATGCATTTGCGGAAAACGCGGTTGCCTGGAAACAATAGCTTGTTCCAATACAATCATGCGAAGAGTGAAACAGGGATTTGCTGATCAGGAAATATCCTCGCTCACTAACGATTTCAAAGATCGTCCTGAAAAAATTACCCCTGAAGATGTGATTAATGCAGCCCGGCAGGGCGATGATTTTTGTATTTCGATACTGAATGAAATTGGAAAGGCCATGGGCAAAGGACTTTCTTACATCATTCAATTGCTGAATCCTGAAGTCATCGTGCTAAGCGGACCGTTGTCTAGGGCTAAACAATACGTTTTGTCACCAATACAGCAATCGTTAAACCGTCTTTGTCTTGAGAAAATTTCGGAGAATACGGCCATAATTGTTTCTGAATTGGGAGATCAGTCGGCTTTACTGGGGACTTCAGAAATGGTGTTTCAGAAAATTTTCACTGAAATGGATTTTGAAGGGCTAGACCGGTAGATTTTGAATAGAATGTGATTATTAATTAACTTAAAATTAGAATTTATGCGAAAGGTTTTATTATTGACCGTAATGTGCCTTGCTCTGATAGGGAGTGCAATGGCGCAGTATCCGGTATCCGGGACCGTTGTTTCAGAATCTGACGGGCTTGGCATACCTGGAGTTTCCGTGATAGAAAAGGGAACTACCTCCGGTACCGTTACAGATATCGATGGTAAATTTTCTATTAAGGTGGCTTCCGAAAAATCAACAATTATTCTTTCATTTATTGGAATGAAATCCATTCAGGAGCCTGTCAACGGACGGTCTGTCATAAATGTAAGGATGGTTGGCGAAAACATTGGTATCGATGAAGTTGTTGTTACTGCTTTGGGAATCAAGCGAGAAGCCAAAAAGCTTGGTTATGGTGTAACTGAAGTAAAAGGGGCCGAACTTGCACAAGCTAATACTACCAACCCTGTACAGGCTCTTCAAGGTAAATCTACAGGCTTGAGCATTGGTGCTTCTGACGGTGGTTTATTTGGAAACTCGAAGATTCAGATTCGAGGTATTTCTGTGCTGAATTCAAATAGCAACCAACCAATTTTTGTGGTTGATGGGGTTATTATCGAAAACGGAGTATCGAGTTCAAGTGCGGATTGGGATGCAAGTGCCAATGACTTTGGTAATCAGCTCAAAAATTTAAATCCTGATGAATTTGAATCCATTTCTATTCTAAAGGGTGCAGCTTCGACTGCTCTTTACGGTTCACGTGGTATGAATGGTGCCATCGTTATTAAAACAAAAGATGGAGTCGGGACAAAAGGAATTGGTGTAACAGTTAATCAGAGCGTTGGTGTCGACTATGTTTATGCACAACCTGATATTCAATACGAATATGGAACTGGAGCTATTGCTGGCTATGTTGATTTTGGCGAGCAAGATGCAAATGGCAGATATTATCAGTTTGCCCCAATGACGCAATATTATAAAAATGACAAAGGAATGATGACTAAAATTGGTCATCCTTGGCAAGGTACAGCTTACGGACCAAAATTTGACGGAAGACCAATCGAAGATTTCGACGGATCTATAAGCAAATATCTTCCTGCAAAGAACAACATGAAAGATGCCTATAATGTAGGTTTTAACACCAATACATCGGTAGCATTAAGCGGAGGAAATGATAAAGGGACTTTTTACTTATCTGATTCATACAATATGCGTAAGGGGACTACCCCTTCCAACGAATTTTCAAGGAATTCACTCTTATTTTCAGGTTCTTACAAACTGGCAAGCTGGTTAAAGGCTGATGCATCAATCTCGCATTCTATTTCAAGCCCTAAGAATCCGGGGAACGACCTTTCTGAGGCATTCCTTGATGGTAACCTTGAAAACTGGTATGATACGAAAAAATGGAACAAGCGCGAAATCTATCAGGCACCTCACGGAGGCGTACCATCAACCGCTTATGGAGACAAATATGCCAATGTCCCTATGAACGAACTTTGGTTCAGGTATAATTTAAATTCAAATACAAGGGAAGAACAGGTTGTACGTCCAATCATTCGTTTAACTGCCAATCTTGCCAAATGGATATCGGTTACTGCTGAAGGTAATATGAACTATTATACTGTATCATCCGAACAAAAGGAACTTGGTACAGGCTATGCTAACGAAGGTGGTTCTTATCTTTTGGGCAATAGTACCGATAGAAGTCGTACCGCAAAAATTACCGCAAACCTTACTAAAAATTGGGGCGATTTTACTTCAAGCCTGATTGTCGGTGGTGAACTTTGGGATCAAAAAAAGGAATATACACAGATTCGTACAGACGGAGGTCTTATCGTACCTGGAAAGTTCTTCCTCTCTAATTCAAAAAAGACACTGGTATCAGAAGGTAAGATTAGTAATACCAAGCAAATTAACTCCGTTTATGCGTTGTTTAATATAGGCTGGAAGAATCAGTTATTTGTTGACCTTACCGGTCGTAACGACTGGTCATCAGCATTGGTTTATACGAATGGAACTGGCAACTTTTCCTATTTTTATCCTTCGGTAAGTACGTCGTGGCTCGCAAATGAAACATTCAAATTACCTGAATGGGTTACTTTAGCAAAAACCCGTTTATCATGGGCACAAGTTGGTAACGATACCAATCCTTATGATATTAATAAAGGTTATACTTTGGGTAGCCCAGACAATAACATGCCTCCTTATCAAATGGCGGACGGATCGTTTGTTTATACCAATTTCAACTCGACAACCTTGGTTGACCCAAGTATTAAACCTGAAAGAAAAAACTCTTTTGAAGCTGGTCTGGATTTGAGATTTATCAATAACCGAATTGGAATTGATCTTTCTGTTTATGACGAGACAATTAATAATCAAATCGGTACAATTCCTATTCCCGCTGAGTCAGGATATAATTCGCTGATGTCAAATATTGGTTCATTAAAAAATCGCGGGGTTGAACTATCAGTACGCGTTGAGCCGGTGAGAACAAAGAATTTCAAATGGGAGTCGACTTTTAACTATTGGAATAACACAACAAAGATTTCAAATCTTCGCAAAGAAGTTGGTGAATATAAAACTCTTGGCGGAGATATCGCCTATGGAAACTTCCGTGTTGGTTCGGTTGCTTTTCAAGGTGGAGAATATGGTGTGCTGATGTCGGATACAAAACCGTTGGAATGGAACAATACAGCTAATGCAAATGATCCACTCAATGGAAAGAAAATTCTGACATGGAACGATACACGTCGTGGCGCATACTACACCAGAAGTAATAAAGCAGAGAAAGTTGGTAAAGTTCAACCCGATTTTGAAGGATCGTGGAATAACGCACTTAGTTTCAAGAATATTACGTTCTCTTTCTTGCTTGATGCCCGTTTCGGCGGTAATATTGCATCCTACTCCAATAAATACGGGACTGCATATGGTTACCTTGCAACATCCTTAGCTGGACGTGACGCAGAGCACGGTGGTAAATCATGGACAACCGGTTATGCAGACTCAAAAGGACAAACATTTGTCGATGGAGTTATCCCGGACGGTGTTTTCCAGGTTGGTCAGATGGTAACCACTCCAAGTGGGGCCTCTCAGGATGTAGGTGGTTTAACTTATAAGGAAGCAATGGATAAAGGTTATGTTGAACCTACCCACGCCAGTTATTTTACTTACAGAAATAACTCATGGAGTACAGGTGTAATCAACGATGACTGGTTCAGCAAAGTGAGCTATATTGCAATTCGTAATGTATCTGTAGGCTACACACTTCCTGTAACGTTGGCAAGAAAAATCAAGGCAACTTCGCTGGCTGTTTCTTTAAATGCCCGCAACCTTGGTTATCTGTACAACTCACTTCCGAATCACCTGAATCCTGAAAGCTTCAGGGGTACAACAAGTACTGATTCATTCCGCGAACGATCTTTCAGTCCGTATACTGCATCTTATACCATGACTGTATCTGTAGGTTTTTAATTTTTTCAAAAATAAGCAAGCATGAAAAATACATATAAAATAGTATTTGCATTGGTTTTCCTGATGGTCTGGGGTTGCGATAAACAAAAGTTTGCCGACTTAAATTCCGATCCATCCACCATTTCGAAACCCGATCTAAGGTTCTCGGTTACTACTGCCATCGATCAGATGTACTCAAACGATTATACAACATGGTTTTATAATAATTTTCAGTACATATATCCCTGGACACAGGTAACATCAAAACAGGGTGGAAATACTTCCGACTTTGTGGATATGGGCCCTTCTGCAGGGTTTGACCTGTACAGCAAATTGTTCCCTCAAACACTCGATGTGAGGTTCAATATTGATAAGATGGCTGAGCCTGAAAAATCAACCTATCAGGCGTTGAAAGCGTTGACTTACGCAACCCAAATTTTGCCAGCCATTCACAATGCTGATAATTCAGGGTCTTTGGTCTATTCAGAAGCAGGTTTGGCACCATATACCAATCCTCCTTTATTAACTCCGGTTCTTGACAATCAAAAGGCGCTTTACACCACCTGGTTGAAAGAACTTGATGATGCCATTGCGGTTTTTACGACAGCTAAAAATCAGGTAAGCATGGGAACACAGGATGTCATTTATGGTGGCGATTATTCAAAATGGGCTAAGTTCTGCAATTTGCTGAAACTTAAAATTGCTGCCCGTTTAATCAATCAGGATCGTACCACGGCATTGAAAATTGCCGGTGAAGTTGGTGCTTCTGCTGCCGGATACATGGATGGTTTGAGTGATGATTTCATTTATACTAAAGGGACCAAATATTACGGAACTGGTAATGGTATGTGGATTGGATATGCCAGCAAAAATTTGGTTGATTTTATGGTCGGAAATGCAGATCCTCGCTTACGTTTCATATTCGAAAAGGATGAATTCAACGGAGAAGTAGTTCAGGCATTTTTAGATGCAGGAAAAGCATTGCCTCCATATGTAGCACAATATGTGAATGTTGATGCCAATAAAAAGTTTACCGGATGGAAAAGTCCAGGCGAACCTTGGGTACGTTACCATGGAGCTCCGCTATCACCCGATGCGAAACAGGATCCAATCAACAACATTTATTTCAACCAGGCTGAGCTGAACAAGCTGACTGTTGGTAGTACACAGAAAACCTACGCTTCGACGTCACTTTATTCTGAAAAAATGGTCCGTACATCTTACGATTTTACTTATCCGACTAAACCGGGTGGCCGTGTTATCGAATTGAAAGACAACGATCCTGGTTTGAATGTAATCTTGGGAAGTGCTGCTGAAACGAATCTTTACCTTGCAGAGTTTAAATTATTGGGT
>Ga0302215_10002498_pt1 | contig 12599 bp, 1 predicted proteins | sample II_Fen_N3_1_FD_194580 | JGI IMG/M metagenome (GOLD analysis project Ga0302215, IMG submission 194580) | Peat permafrost microbial communities from Stordalen Mire near Abisko, Sweden - II_Fen_N3_1 | ecosystem: Environmental > Terrestrial > Soil > Wetlands > Permafrost | place: Sweden: Abisko... | reverse complement strand
TTATTACTTTTTAAATTGTAGCCTTCAGTCTTAATTAAATATTTTCATTACTTAGATCATATGATCCATTAAACCGTATTTAACCTTAACTAGTTTGTCGTTTGTTTGTCAAATCCTACATAAGAGTAAGTCTTATGTAGGATTTTCTTTTGCTCAATGTTGAAGTTTACTCTTAATCAAAAGGGCATAATAAAAACTTTTTATTATGTATTTCCCTTTTCTGCTTATGTAACATTGATTTATTATTTTGTTCTTAATGGAATATTATGTGTAACGGTAAATCCAAATACATAATCGATCAGACAACGGACATAAAGCAATACACTCCTTGAACAATATTGATTAATGAATCCAACATTAATTTGCGTACAAAAATGTACTATGAAAATCTTTTTATCGTCTATTTTATTTTTTTTAATACCAATTCAAGTAACATTACCAATCGTCCTGTTTTATTATAAATAGGAATAGGAGAGAGATTGAAGAGGTTTCGGTTAGGATTCAGATAGCCAAAGTTAACTGAACCCTAACCGTACCCTAACCGTACCCTATCCGAACCCTATCCGAACCCTAAACCAACACCGATGTAGAATGATTGAGAAATGAAAATACTGAACCTGAAATAAAACAGCATGTTCAGAAAAAATTGAAGTATTCATTTCTATCTTATGAAATTATATATTTAAGGGGATAATTATAAATGACTTAATGACGTGTCTTTGAATATTCCAGGTTCAATTTATTTTGTTTCTTATTATCAAATATTTAAAGACTAAAACTGAATGTAAAAAAGCAAGAAGTTAATCTCATAAAATAGAAATTATACATAATAGTATAACGTGTTATTTTTTTTCTTTTTGAAAAATAATCCATTCATTCATAAAACGGCTATGTAAACACGTGCTGGAGTTAAATTGTATTTAGAAAAGTCACTTTAAAAAGTTAAAGATGCGAAAAATATATATTAATATGTATCTATGATAAAAAATAGATTGACGTAATTATATAAAAATATAATAAAATTAACTTTAAACTGTGTTGTTTATTCCTTTTATTTGTAGTTTTAAATGCTACATTTTAATTTTATATAAATAAAAGATTAATCAAAATTTGCGATCAAAAATTTGAAATACTTTTTAAATTTAATACTTTTAAGCGTGTTTATTCTGAAAACAACACGGAATTATCCGTAAATATTTGATTAATAATCCATGTTCTGTTTTATCAGTGTTTGTATCTCATGATTTTTTGATAGTCTAAGTTTGTTTGATTCGAGGTAAATACAACATTAAAAGCGATTTACATTAATGTCAGTAATTCTAATCGTATATTTTCAGAATAATTAAGAATCAACTTTATTTCTATTGTAGGAGATTGGAAATTATTGTTATTTGCTCTGTCTTTAAAAGTTAATTGAAAGTTACTTTTTAAATAAAAAATAAAGTCAATTATCGATCGATGAATAGCCTGATTAGATAGAATTCGAAGAGTAGTAAAAAGTACAGTAAGTGTAGTATATAATCCGATAAAACGGTTTGCTGTAAATTTAAAAATAATTATTAATTTCGCAATAAGAATATTTTAATTAGTATATACAAATTAGAAATGCATTGTTATCGGGCTTAGTAAAGTTAGTTTAGTAGCCAGATATTTATTACATATTAGCGGGATACTGAGTCCCTGATATTGATTGAAAGTTGATGAAAGTTGTTGAATGAAGTGAGACTTTTAATTGCATTTTGATAACCAACTTTATTTTTCTCAGTTCAATGTAACTCAATGAAAACGTATTTATCTACACATGCATGAAACCTGAAGAGAACACTTAAATGCTGCATTAACCAATAGTTTTATAGATCAGACAAAAAAATGAAACCGCGATTCTATTTGACAATAACTGGTTCATAGATTAAAAGTGTTTACTGCCAAAAGGATGATGGAATGACTATTTTTCAACCTTTCTTTCTGTTTTACACAATTATACATAGTCGGTTTTTCAGGTGAAGCATCCACTATCAAAAGATACACGATGATACCTTTATATCTAAACTGATTTCAAAGAATGACAGACATATGTATTGAATGAATCCGCGAACATACTACATTAAATTTTGACAACTTCTTAGCTCCAACTAAAACCCCTAACTTATTATTTATTAAAAATCCAGTTGTATATGGTTGAAAATACGATATGCATTTGTGTCAAAAAAAATTTCAAAGAGCGTTAGTATGTAAGGAAAAGAATATTTCCTATTTTAACGGATACTTAATTCCTATAAAGTTTAATTGCTGAAACATAATGATATGAATAAAAATACTACTCATTCTTCTTTTCTAAAATTCACCCTCCTTAAAGTAACATTTATACTTGGTTTACTGGTATTGAATTTTACTAATATTAATGCTGCTACTTCTATAGTTGCGAATGCTGCCACAAATGTGAAACTGACAACTGCAATCCTGGGTGCAACGATTTCGCCTGCAGGTGCTTCTATCACCGAGCGCGGTATTGTGTGGAAATCTTCACCGGGAGTGACTGAAACGGATCATAGAACTCCGGAAGGCGGCTTCACAGGAGGAACATTTACGGTCAATGTTCCAGATTTTGATAAAAGCACGACTATTTATTATTGCGGGTATTATGTGGAAGGTGGATCAACTGTTTTGTCTACTGAGTCAAGTTTTTCCAATGTGCCGATATTTACTAAAAATGTAACCGGAAATTGGGATATTTCAACGAATTGGAATGTAGGGGAAGTACCGGGAGTTGAACCGGGAGATAGCCCAATCATCGAGGGAATATGCACCATTGTATCCAATTCTATTCATGGAAACTGGGTCTGCAATAACCTGACCATCAATGTTGGCGCTAAACTTACGGTTAATCCTGCACAAGCGCTTAATGTAAGTGGTGTTTTGACGAATAGTGCAGAGGCAGCAGGTTTAGTAATAAAATCGGATGGTATATGTGCAAACGGCACACTTACTTTCAATAATGATCAATTACACCCGGTATTAGCTACCGTTGAAATGTATTCCAAAGCAAGCTGGGATTTAGACCAGTTTAAAGGAAGTAAGTACAGTTGGCAATTCTTTGGTATTCCGGTACGTACACTGTCATTTGGCAATAGCACTTTCGATAATTGCCTGGTAAGGGAATATAACGAGTCGTCCACCGATGATTTAAGCCTTTGGACAGCACAAAGTAAAGCAGATCTCTTAACGGCAGGTACAGGATATGAAATTGTGCAACAGGATCCGAAAATATACGTGTTTGCAGGTGCATTGAACAATGACAATTTTAATCCGACATTGAATTATATCACGGGAACCAAATTCCCCGGCCAACATATTTTCAGTAACCCGTATACAGCTGCAATTGATATTGACAAAATAGATTTTACAGATAATGCAGAAGCATCTGTTTACCTTTATAATACTGGAACGTATAATGAATGGTTTGGAAGTACCGGAACTATCAGCGATGGGAAAATCATAGTTCCTGGCCAATATGTGGTTTCGACTCCGAACTCGGTGGATGTTTTAGGAATTCCGGCTCAAATACCAGGCATGCAAGGGTTCTTAGTTAAAAATTTATCTTCAGTAAATGGTTCTATCAAAATTCCTTACCAAGGCTCAACCATTAACAATGGTGTACTGCAACGGGTTCAAGGATTAAAGAAAGAAGCGAATGCTGCTAAAATTGTTACCCGTATTGATTTATCCGGGACATATCCTGCCGATTGTATGTGGATTTTTACAGACCCGACATGTACCACAAACTTTGATAACGGATGGGATGGAAAAAAAATGATGGGGTCAGTGCTGACTCCACAATTGTTTGCCATGGAATCGGATGGAGATTACCAGATTGATGCAGTATCCGATATTAATGGAACATTCCTTGGCTTTAATGCCGCTCAGGATACTAATTACAAACTGACTTTTACGCACCAAAATGCGGATACCCGATATTTGGGATTATACCTGGTGGATCTGTTGGAAAATAAAACCATAGATATTACGGCCAGTGGATCTGAATATGCATTTAATGCAGTATCAACACCTGCCCCAGTAAAACGATTTAAAATAATTACTTCTCCGGAAGTGAATACGTATATCCCGGCTGTAAGCTCCCTGTTTAAAATTATCAATTCTAACGGTACGTTAGTTATTCAAAATCAGAGCAATCAAAACGGGATTTTGACTCTTTACACCATGAATGGGGTAGTAATTGGAAAAATTGCCTGTAAAGCAAATGCCATCACTACATTTTCTACTTCCAGCTTATTACCCGGAGCGTATGTTGCTAAGGCTTCTACCGACCGGGAAATGGTAACTGAAAGAATAATCATCCGATAAATCAACTGAAATGACACATAAATACAATTTTGTATCTATCACCCCTGTATTTAAAATAAGACGCTTTCTATTGTTCCTGATATTAGTATCACTGGGCAGTAGTTCCATTATCTATGCTGCCGACCCCATTCAGACTATACAGAAAGCAACAGGTGTGTCAAAAACTGCTGCTGAAATAAGTCCGGGATCAGATCCGGTGGTAACACTATCTTCAACTTCTATTGGTCTTTTCGCAACCAATAGTATTCAAGAAGTAGTACAGGTAACATCAAATACAACCTGGACGGTCAATTCCGATCTACCTTCATGGCTAACGGTAAATCCTAATCCAGGAAGAGGAAATGGGACTCTTACTTTTACGGCTGTTGATAATAACAGCGGTATAGAAAGAAACGCAAGTGTTACCGTCAGTTCTACCGGTCTGGACGATCAGATTATTGTTGTAACACAAATGCCGGACATACCATCCATTACATTCACTTCATCTGCTTCCACAAAATTACTATCTGTTCAACTACAGTTCAAATCTACCGGAACAGTCTATATTGATTGGGGAGACGGGGATCGAAAGAGTTATGCAGCAACAACTTCGATGCTCACTTACTCCACACCACTTGATTTAACGGGAATGCCCGTTAAAATTTACGGGATGGAAATTACCAATATTATTTTGACTTCTAATTATTTAACAACACTGGTTGTCTCACAATGTACTGATTTGAGTTCTTTAGACATTTCGCGCAATTATTTAAGTGAAATGGATATAACTAAAAATACCAGGTTGACTTTTTTGGATGCTTCGTCCAACAACCTGAATAAATTGGATGTACGCAATAATGCCGGATTAAAAATATTAAGCTGTTTCTCAAACAAGATTGATTCGCTTGATGTAAGTAAAAATATAGCTTTATCAAAATTATACTGTTACTCAAACATGCTTACTTCGTTGGACGTAAGTAAAAATACCCTGTTGACACTTTTGTATTGTTATTCTAATAAACTAAAATTTACAACTTTACCACAAATAAAGAAAACCGGTTATCTTTCATACAAATACGCACCACAAGCAAAATTACACGTTATCGCAACTATCAATAAAATTGATTTAAGCAGTCAGATTTCAGCAATGGATGTAGATAACAACTTTCAAACTACTGTTTATAAATGGTATACCAGATCAGGTGGCTTATTAGTGCCTGGAACCGATTATACAGATGCAGGAGGGGTGTTTACGTTTCTAAAAACCTTTCCTGATAGTGTGTACTGCGATATGACGAATAAAGCTTTTCCTAAGTTTGTTGATCCGGATTTTTTACGGACTGAGAATATAAAGATGATTCTCGAAAAGCCAATTGTTACCACGTTGTCAGTAAGTAATATTAAACCAACCACAGCAACAGGTAGTGGAAGCATTGATAAATTAGGAGTTCCGGACCCTACAGCCAAAGGAGTCTGTTTGAATTTGAGCGGTATGCCAACAATTGCTGACAACGTAATATATGGTTCGGGTTCGGCTTTTATACCTGGTAATTTTACAGCAGATATAACCGGGTTGAGTCCATATACGACTTACCACATTCGGGCATTTGCAACAAATTTAGTAGATACCGGTTATGGTGCAGACTCAACTTTCACCACAAAAGGATTACCTCCAATCGTTACTACAAATCCGGCTACCAATATCGGAATTACAACGGTAACCCTCAATGGAAGCATAGTGGACCTTGGGGCGCCAAACCCTTCACAGCATGGATTTGTTTGGGATACTGCCGATAATCCAATTTTAGAAATTTCAACTTATAAAAATCTGGGACTTACTTCACAAACAGGGACATTTCTCTTTAATGTTACAGGTCTGAAAGCGAATACACTTTATTATTACAGGGCGTATGCAATAAATAATGTTGATACTGTCTATGGCGAAAAGTTAAGTGTAGAAACAACTGTTCCCGCAATTACAATTCCTGATCCAACAGATTTAAGGGGGCTTACATCCATGTTCGGTTTACCTTCAGCTTCTCAGATATTTTCAATAGGAGGAATACTTACTGATGATTTGATAATAACTGCACCGGACGGTTTCGAAGTACGGGAAAATGGAACTGGTAAATTTGTAAAAGCAGATACAATAAAATCGGTTTCTGAGATATTGACGTTAAAGCAGATTGAAGTACGTATTTCGCCCACAGCTCCATTGGGTGCTGTGTCAGGAATTGTGGTTTGTTCTTCAACAGGAGCTACACCTCAATTTGTTTCAGTAGAAGGAATTGTTTCTCCTGCTAAACTGACTGTTTCAGAGTTGGAAATAACTTCCAAAAAAGAGTATGATGGAAATACGAAGGCCGAAGTTATCAAAGTAACCTTGTCGGGTGTAGCAATAATCGATGAAGGCAATGTTATTATAACAGCAACTGCTTCGTATGATGATGCGAGCTTAGGGAATGGGAAAACAATCACAGTCAAATATACTATTAGCGGTTCTGCTATTGACAAGTATGTAGTTCCCATAGATTCTGTCATTACTACCGGTGAGATTACAAAAAAGCAATTGATAACAATGGACTGGATTAACCCAATCAGAGAGTATGATGGAACCAGGACGGTAATTGTTCCCCCCGGGCCATTAATGGGCGTTGTAGATGCCGAAATAGCAGATGTACAATTGGAAACCATTGCTTTGTATAATGATTCAACTATAAATTCCGGAAAAACAATTACTGTCACTTATTCGCTGAGTGGACTTAAAGCCGACAACTATTTGGCTCCAGTGAATTATGTTATTCCGAATTGTGAAATTACCCGTAAACAATTGTTTGTTTCTCTAACTGACACAACTGCCCTGACTAAAGTAAAAGATTATGATGGAACTTCTGTTGCAGGTGTCATCACTGCAGGAAGTTTGGTTGGTGTATTGGCTACTGATGACGGAAAAGTTATTCTGGAAGCTACAGCTTCATACGATAATGCCAGTTCAGGCTGGGATAAAGAGATTACTGTCACGTATACATTAACAGGTTCGGAGGCTTATAAATATTTTCCACCGTTTCCTTTAATCTTCCCGGACGGGATGATTAAAGGAAAGCCACTGGAAATATCTGAACCGAAAGTAACCTTTAAGAAAAACTATGATCGCGAAAAAACAGCATTTGTTGATTTTGGAGTAATTATCTCAGGGGTTGATCCCGGGGATGAGGTTGTTTTGGGTGCAATAGCAACTTATGACGATGCCAACTTTGGGACGGGGAAAACCATTACATTAATTTATACTTTAACCAATGCTGCTGGAGATTCTGTTCCTACCTATACTGTTCCCCGAAAAGTTGTCTATACTAACGGAGAGATTGACAAAATCAGTTTGACAGCAACGCCCGCCACAATGACTCTCAGCAAAGTGTATACTTCTACCACACGGGCATATGGTGAACTCGGGGATTTTGACGGATTGATAGGAGCTGATACACTAACTGTTGTTCCGGTGCTTGAAGCTTCATACGACAATGCGAATGTAGGTAACGATAAAACCATTAAAGTAAGTTATAACCTCACTGGTGAAAATTCAGGGAACTATATACCTCCATTGAGTTATACCATTGGGGGTGGTATAATAACACCAGCCGCATTGATCGTAACTGCAGTAAATGATACAATAATTTATAATGGTACTATAAACTCAAAAGGCAAACCGAAAACAGTTGGAAAGGGCTCAAATGATATCATAAGTACATACCCTATACAGGTTTATGATAATGCAAATGTGGGCTATGTCCATGTAATGACCGCTTCGGGTCTTGTCATTAAAAATGGTGCAGGTCAAGATGCATCCCTAAATTACGATATTTCGTATAACCATTCTGTTTTGCCGGGAATAATTAAGCCCAAGCTATTAACTGCTTCCGATCCAATATTAGCTGTTGATAAAGAGTATGATGGAAAATCAGAGGCAAAAGTTACTTCGGGAAATTTATTAAATGTCGAATCCGGCGATATAGGGAATGTAGTCCTGAAATCTTCTGCTTCCTACGATAATGCAAATTCAGGTAAAGGCAAATCCATTACTGTCAAATATACGATAGAAGGTACTGCTTCGGGTAACTACACAGCGCCTGTAGATTCTGTAACAACCGGTGTAATTGATAAAAAGGCATTAACATCTACCGATCCAACGATAACCCTTGAGAAAGAGTATAATGGCAATAAGGAAGTAACTGTAGAGCCCGGCAATTTGTCCGGTATTGTAGATGCTGATATAGCAAATGTAGTGCTTGTTCCCATTGCAACCTATAATGATGCAACTATAGGTACAGGTAAAACTATCACGGTAACTTATACACTCAATGGTTCAGCAGCCGGGAACTATACTGCTCCAGCCACGTTTATTGTGACGAATGGTGTGATTAAAGGTAAAATATTGACAGTAGCAAACCAGGCAGTACCTGCTCAGAAAGACTATGATGGAAACATTACTGTGTCAAATGTTATTCCCGGAACATTGACAGGTGTTGACCTCGGGGATGATATTATGCTGCATGTAACGGCAATTTATGATAATGCAACTGTAGGCACAGGTAAAACTATTACGGTAATTTATACGCTCACAGGTTTATCCAAGGACATCTATTCAGTACCGGATGATTATGTTATAAATTCCGGTGAGATTAAACCCAAACAATTGACAGCAGAAGCCCCAAATGTAATCACCCTAAAAGAGTATGATGGCAAACTTCTGGCAAGTGTCACACCTGGTAATCTATCCGGCTTTGAAGTGGCAGATCAGGCAAATCTTTTACTGACTGCTGTAGCTTCGTATGATAATGTAAATGCGGGCAATAACAAATCCATTACTGTTAAATATACGATCGAAGGTTCTGCTTCGGGCAACTATACAGCACCTGTAGATTATACTGTAGCAACCGGTGTAATTGTTCCAAAGCCATTAACTGCTTCCGATCCAATGATAACCCTTGAAAAAGAGTACAATGGCAATAAGGAGGCAACTGTATTGCCCGGCACTTTGTCCGTTGTTGAAGATGCTGATCTTGCAAACGTAGGGCTTGTTCCCATTGCAACCTATGATGATGCAGCTGTAGGTACAGGTAAAAAAATTACGGTAACATATACACTTAATGGTTCAGCAGCCGGGAACTATAATCCTCCATCCGATTTTATTGTGACGAATGGTGTGATTAAAGGTAAGATACTGACCGTAACCGATCAGGCAGTACCTGCTCAGAAAGAATATGATGGTAATACTACTGTGTCAAATGTTATTCCCGGAACATTGACAGGTGTTGATCCCGGGGATGATGTTGTTTTGAATGCAACCGCAACATATGATAATGCAACTGTAGGAACTGATAAAACCATTACGGTAATTTATACGCTCACAGGTTTATCCAGGGACATCTATTCAGCACCGGATGATTATGTTATAAATTCCGGTGAGATTAAACCCAAACTGTTGACAGTAGAAGCCCCGACTATAACTACCGTAAAAGAGTATGATGGGAAACTTCTGGCAAGTGTCACACCTGGTATTCTATCTGGTTTTGAAGTTTCAGATCAGGCAAATATATTACTAACTGCAGCTGCTTCGTATGATAATGTAAATGCAGGCAAAGACAAATCTATTACTGTTACATATACGATCGAAGGTTCTGCTTCGGGTAACTATACAGCACCTGTAGATTATACTGTCACAACCGGTGAGATTGTTCCAAAGCCATTAACATCTACCGATCCAACGATAACCCTTGAGAAAGAGTACAATGGCAATAAGGATGCAACTGTAGTGCCCGGCATTTTGTCTGTTGTTGAAGATGCTGATCTTGCAAACGTAGGACTTGTTCCCATTGCAACCTATGATGATGCAACTGTAGGTACAGGTAAAACTATCACGGTAACTTATACACTCAATGGTTCAGCAGCCGGGAACTATACTGCTCCAGCCACGTTTATAGTGACGAATGGTGTGATTAAAGGTAAGGCACTAAACGTAACCGATCAGGCAGTACATGCTCAGAAAGAATATGATGGAAATACTACTGTGTCAAATGTTATTCCCGGAACATTGACAGGTGTTGATCCCGGGGATGATGTTGTTTTGAATGCAACCGCAACATATGATAATGCAACTGTAGGCACTGATAAAACCATTACGGTAAAATATACGCTCACAGGCCTATCTAAGGCTATCTATGCAGTGCCGGATAATTATATAATAAATTCCGGTGAGATTAAACCCAAACAATTGACAGTAGATATTCCATTGTCCACTCCGAAAACATATGATGGAACAACACAGGCAAATGTTATTACAGGAACCTTGTCGGGGGTTGTAACAACAGATATTGGGAATGTGGATTTTATACCCACAGCTAACTATGATAATGCAAATAAAGGTATTAATAAAACTATCTTAGTTTCCTATGCACTTACTGGTACTTCCGCGGGAAACTATACAGCTCCGGCAGATTATACACTCACAAACGGAGAAATAACTGTCAAGCCGTTAGCTGTTATAGACGAAATCATTAACGACGTAAAAGTGTATGATGGAAATTCAGAAGCAAAAGTTATCAAAGGAACCTTGTCGGGGATTGAAATAATTGATGAGGCAAATGCAATTTACACTACTATAGCTACTTACGATAATGTAAATGTAGGTAAAAGTAAAATTATCACAGTTACATATACCCTTACAGGATCTGCTGCAGGGAACTATACGGTTCCTTCTGATTTTACCATTTTAACCGGTGCAATTGAACCCAAGCCATTGACCTCCTCGGATCCGATAATAATGGCTAAAAAAGTATATAATGGTGATTTGGTGGCCGAAGTTATTGTGGGAACCTTGTCAGGCGTTGAAGCTGTCGATGTGGCAAATGTTGTTTTAAAGGCCACTGCTTTGTATGATGATATGACAGTAGGTTCAGGAAAAACCATAACGGTAAGTTATATACTCACCGGTTCTGCTGCAAGCAACTATACTGCTCCTTCAGACTATATCATCCTGACAGGGGAGATTTCAGGGATGCCTTTGACAATTACTCCTCCAACGGTAACCATATTAAAAGTGTATAATGGAACTCCGTTAGCAAATGTTATCGCAGGAAGCTTGTCAGGTATTCAAACCGGGGATGATGTTACAGTGATTGCAACAGCAACTTATGATAATGCAACTGTTGGTACGGGAAAAACAATTACTGTAACTTATACGTTGGGAGGTCCCAATGCAGCAATCTATGCGGTTCCTTCGAATGATGTCATAACGAACGGGCAGATTGATCCAAAATCACTGACAGCAAATAATACAGCATTAACTGTTAGTAAAATATATGATGGAAATTCTACAGCAGGTGTTACTCCGGGTACTCTGAACGGTGTTGAAACAGGTGATGATGTTATCCTGATTGCAACGGCAACATATGATAATGCCATCGAAGGAACAGGGAAAACTATTTCGGTTGTATATACACTCACCGGTGCTTCAGCAGGGAATTATTCAGCTCCATCAAATTATAGTGTTTCTAACGGGGAGATTACTGTCAAACCATTGATACCATTAAATATGACGGTTACGCTGATTAAAACGTATGACGGAAGCAATTCGGTGACTGTTATTCCGGGCGTTTTGACTGGTGTTGAATCAGGTGATGATGTTACATTGAATGTAGTGGCAACTTATGATAATGCTAATGCAGGTACAGGAAAAACGATCACTGTTACTTTTTCACTCAGCGGGACAGCAGCTGCAAACTATATTGCCCCTGCAAACTACTCCATTAGCTCGGGAGTCATTAACCCCAATACATTGTCTGCAAGTAAACCCTTAATTGCTACAATTAAAGAGTATGATGGAAGCTCTTCTGTTGAGTTTGCCCAAGGTATTCTGGTAGGAGTTGATCCTCTTGATGTCCCTAATGTCACACTGACGGCAACTGCGTCTTATGAAAATGCAACAGCAGGAATAGGTAAAACGATAACCATAACGTATGGGCTGATCGGATTACAAGCCGGTAACTACGTTGCTCCTCCTGATTATGTTATTACAACAGGTATTATTACACCTAAGCCACTGGTAGTTGTATCGCTAAAAATAACCAACAGCAAACTATATGATGGTACTACACCGGCTACTTTCACGGTTGGTGATCTGACGGGTGTTATGCCAACCGATGCAGGAAATGTTATCCTGTCGGGAGAAGCTATGTACGACAATGCAAATGCAGGTTCAGGTA
>Ga0302215_10002496_pt1 | contig 12600 bp, 8 predicted proteins | sample II_Fen_N3_1_FD_194580 | JGI IMG/M metagenome (GOLD analysis project Ga0302215, IMG submission 194580) | Peat permafrost microbial communities from Stordalen Mire near Abisko, Sweden - II_Fen_N3_1 | ecosystem: Environmental > Terrestrial > Soil > Wetlands > Permafrost | place: Sweden: Abisko... | reverse complement strand
ACCATGACCCTGTCAACTAGTGCGAATCCCATTGTTCAGAATTTAATGGTACCTGTGCCAACCACCAGCTACAATCTGACCGGCCTATCACCGGAAAATACCTACACGTATAGCATTCAGTCTTTGCGGTCGGGTGTTGTTGCTTCGGCTATCAACACCATGCAACTGCATACTTCGGCACTCGATGTTCCTGAGATTTCCGACCCAAGCGATATTCACTATAATCGCTTTACGGCTAACTGGGGTGCATCGCCTTATGCTTCGGGGTATTTGTTGAATGTATTTAAGGTTACCGGACAAGCCGACACTACTGTAGTGGAGGGTTTTGACAATGTAGGTAGTACCGGAACACCTCTGCCAATCGGTTGGACCGGGAATGCAAGTGGAAATTATACAACAACGGCCAGTACAGGGGTTGCCTCACCATCTGTTGCGTTTAAAAATGCGAAAGAGTGGTTGCAGTCAAAGACATATCCGCAGCCGGTTTCTAAACTATCATTTATGTATCGTTTCGCAACATATGTTGCAGGAGCATCTTTGTTGGTTGATGGAGAGAACAGTGGTAATTGGGTGAGAATTGACAGTATTCCATGTAAGACTAATGGAAAGTTTACACCCATATATCAGCTAGATAAATCACAGGGTATAAAATCATTTAAATTTACGTTTAATAAAATGCCTGGCGGAAACCTTGCCATCGATGATGTTTCGGCAACTTATGGCAATCAGGATACGGTGTATGTGTTGAAAGATGCTTCGTTTAGTGCTGAGCAGGCTTTGGTTTCTAACCTAACAGAGAATACCAACTATTATTATGCTGTTCGTGCAACCTTGGGAACTGCTGTATCGGGTGTGTCTGAAACAATAGGAGCAAAGACGCTTATAAATACAGCCGTTTCAGAACATGCTGCCTCTACAGTCCAGCTTTTGTCGGGCAAAAATCAACTAACAGTCTCCGGCTTGCGTGGCGACGAATTAATTCAGGTATATACGCTTACCGGTGTTTGCGTTTATCAGGCCAAAGCCACTGCCGCACAACAGAAAATTCCGCTTAAACAATCAGGTGTGTTTATTGTAAAAGTACAGAATGACGACTATCGGTTTACCTCTAAAGTTATCCGGTAATATCCCAATACAAAAAAATCCCGCTTAGCGCATTGACCGAGCGGGATTTTTGATTTTAGTTTTTTTATAGTACAACTTTTACTGTTCTGTTGGCTGTTTTTACCAGGTATACCGATCCAGAGTTTACCGGAATCGTTAGTTTGTCACCTATTGACTGAACTGATTTTAGTTTCATTCCCACCAGATTATAGATGCTGACAATTTCGTTATTGGTTGTTCCTTCAACGATAATGTTATTGCCATTAGAGTAAATTTTCGAACCGATATTCGATACATTCTCATTTTCGTCAGTAAGCAAAACAACTCCATTCAGGGCAATAGTTTTAGAATAACTTCCTGAAACAAGTGAAATGTTACCGGTATAACTGCTAACAGATAATCCTGATTGCAACCTGACATAAAGGGTTGTTAGTGCCCCGGCTTGTGGTAAAACCAGATAGCTTACTGGTGAAAATAGACTACCTGTTTCAGTCGATATCTCAAATCCGGATGGTGGTGTCACAATGATAAAAGTAGACAGGGCTGTACCACTAACAGTGAAGGACTGTATTGCTGATGGACCTCCGCCCAGATAATAACTAAATTCCGGCAAAGACGTTGATGAAACAATTAGTCCGGGAACTACAGTGACGCTTCCTGTCAGTGCAATTGTTTTGGTGGTTCCACCTGTCGATGCTAATGTAAGATTTCCATTATAAGTAGCTGTTGCCAACCCTGATTTGAGTCGTAGGTAAACTGTCGTGGTTGAAATATTTCCTCCGGCCTGCGGAATCGTGAATGTTGTGGCTCCTGAGTATAGGCCTGATATAAGCGATATTTCGTAGCCTGTTGGTGCTGTAACAACTATTCCTGCGGTTAAGCCGGTGCCACTTACTGTAAACGATTTTTCAGTAGAAGGGCCACTTCCTTCGATATAGGTAAATCCGGTCAATGTAGTTACAGATGGAGTAATAGTAACCGGTGCAACCACTACAGTTCCTGTTAGCGAAACATATTGTGTTGTAGCTCCGGCTGCAGTAAATGTAATGTTCTCGTTATAATTGTTTATGGCTAAACCGGCTTTTAATCGGGCATAAATAGGTGTGGCTGTTATTAATCCACCAGCGTTTGCAATTGTGATGGTAGGCGTAGCCACAAAAGAAGTTCCTGAATTGACAGAAATTTCATAATCAGCTGGTGGAGTTATGGTCAAATTGCCGGTCAAGTTACTTGCTCGGATATTCACTGTTTGTTGAGTCGAAGGTCCATTTCCGGAAATATATGTAAAGCCTGTCAGGGTTGTTTTTGAGGGGTAGATGGTTGGAGTAGTATTGGCTGTAAGTCCAAAATTATCAATTGAAACAGAACTACTGGCCGCAATGCCGAGGTTAAAGTAAAAAGAAGTTGCACCAACCGGAGCTACAATATCATAGGTATATGTTTTCCATGCTCCAACTACTTTTGAAAAGAATGTAGCATTGGTTCCTGAACCATTAATAGCAATTGAATCGTCAACTGATGTTTTCACCACCTTGTTCGATGCGTTTCTAAAGCTACAGATCATTCGTAAGCCATTTCCGGTTGTTGCATGGTAGTAATAGCTTAGTTTCAAGCTGTATGTTTTGCCTGCTGTAATAGCTATCGTTTGCGCTATGGTCGTTGTAGCTGTGGCATTAATAACGCAGGACGCAGTTCCTTCGTTAAATTGGGTGGTGTTTTTTTGGTAATTTACAGTATTACCAGTGATAGTCCAACCGGTAGGCTGGTTTGCATTTGTCCAGGTTTCAAATCCCGGATTTGTTACTAAATTTTGTGCTTGAAGAGAAGACGTGAAACTAAATGCAAGCACAATGACTAGCAGTAGTAAAATTTTTTTCATGACGTTTATGGTTTTAAAAGTAAGAATCTTTTGCCCCTGTCAAGTTTATAACAAACATGACCGATATATGATGAATGCCATTCATTTAATTACCAAATATATGGAGGTAATCTTTATGAAGTCAATATAATTGAATTAACACGGTATCGGACGATCTAAATTGGATGACAAAATTAGTTATTATTTTTATTAAACGTGCTTCTTATCAGCTATTTATTTAGATATTTCTGTAAAATTGGTGTTTTTGTTGGTGATTTGCGGTTTTTTGGCCTAATTATGTTTTAATCAATAAGATTGATGTTGAAATATAACCTGTTATTAAAACAAAAGATTTCAGAAAAATGAAGCTTCTCCTGAAATCTTTCGTTGAATGTTTTATGTAATGTAACTCTGTTATTCGCTCAAGAAAATATAACGGGTAATAACCAATGCAAACAGAACATACATCATCCAATGTACTTGTTTCCATTTGCCTGTAGCTACTTTCAAAATTGTGTATGAAATAATTCCCGCGGCAATTCCATTGGCAATGCTATAGGTAAATGGCATCATTATAAAAGTCATAAAAGCGGGAAAACCTTCTGTAAAATCATTAAAATCGATATCCAGTACAGATGAGGCCATTAATACTCCTACAATAATCAGCGCAGGAGCTGTGGCTGCACTTGGTATAATGGCAGCTAAAGGAGATATTACTAAAGCCAGAATGAAAAAGATACCGGTCGTAACAGCTGTTAATCCGGTGCGTCCTCCTTCGCCAATACCTGCGGCACTCTCTACATAGGCTGTAACGGTGCTTGTTCCCATCAGCGCTCCAAACGAAACGCCAAATGCATCTACTAACATGGCTTTACCAATTTTAGGCGAATTACCATCTTTGTCAATTAAACCGGCCTTTCCGGCTGTACCAACCAATGTGCCAAAGGTATCGAATAATTCAACGAAAGTAAACGTGAAAACAACTGTCCAGATGCCCATATTTAATGCGCCCTTGATATCTAATGCTCCAACTGCCAGGTTGTGAAAATCGGGAAGGCTAAATGGTGCAAATCCCTGAGGAATTACAGTTACACCCATAGGGATACCAATTAGTGTGGTCGCAACGATTCCAATTAATAGCGACCCTTTTACATTACGCGCCATTAAAACTGCGGTTAAGAAAAGCCCAATTAAGCATAGCAACATACCATGATTGTGAAAGCTTCCCATGCCAATATTCCATTCAAAGAAATTCAGAGTAGTCATACCACTGTTCTTGCCCAGTGCATCGAGTGTGGGTGGAATAACCTTAGCCGATACCACCATTACTTCTGATAATTTCAGACCAATAATGGTTATAAATAATCCAATTCCAACTGTAATGGCTCGTTTGATAGAGTTTGGAACTGCTACAACCAGAATTTGACGTACTTTGGTGACTGTGAGTAAAATGAAAATGAGTCCTGAAATAAATACGGCACCAAGTGCTACCCGCCATGGCATACCTACGCCTGCCAATGCAACGGTTGCAAACAATGCGTTCAATCCCATTCCGGGAGCAAGTGCAATTGGAAAATTGGCAACAAGTCCCATGGCTATAGTTACAAAGCCGGCTGAGATGGCAGTGGCAAAAAACACGGCATTTTTGTCCATTCCGGTTACACCCAGAATGTTTGGGTTCAGAAACAGAATGTATGCCATGGTCATAAAGGTGGTAATGCCGGCAATAATTTCTGTTTTTACATTTGTCTTGTTCTCTTTTAGCTTAAAAAGTTTTTCTAACATGGATTTTTAAATAAATAATTAGTTTAATAAGAGTAACTTTAAGGCGCAAAAATAGTTGTTTAATTCTTAATTAGCTACATTTTCGTACTTCCCCTCCAAACTATTTTCAAAAAAGGACGACGAAATTGAATAATCATACATGTATAATGGATGACAACAACAAAATTTATTACTTTTGTTGTTCTAATAATTATTATTGTGGACCCGAAGATGATTCTCTATTCAATAAAATATAAAAGACTGACTTTATTACTTTTATTGCTATTTACTGTCTGTTTGTATGGACAAATACCCAATGGGTATTATAAATCTGCTGAAGGAAAGAATAAGGCCGAATTAAAGACGGCACTTTTTAGTATTGTTCGTAATCATACGCAACTTGAATATTATAGTTTAAGCACATCATTTCGTAGCAGCGATTGGCATCCTGCCACTGAATCGGTTCCAACAGGCTATTTTTGGGATATGTATTCTGATAATATACGTATTTCATGGACAGGCATGAACAGAGAGCATAACTTGCCAAAAAGTTGGTTTGGTATAGCTTCAGGAAGTGAAAATTCGGCTCCTATTGGTTGCGATTTACATAATCTTTATCCATCGGATGCTACAGCTAATACTGCGAAATCTAATTATCCCTTAGGAGAAGTGACAGGTACTCCCACTTTTACGAATGGGGTTGTAAAGGTAGGTGCAAACGGGCTTACATTTAATGAAAGCGATGCTACGTTGAAATATAATGGTTCGGTTTTCGAGCCTGCTGATGAATATAAAGGCGATTTTGCCCGCGATTACATGTACATGGTTACTTGTTATGAAGATTATGCTAAGGTGTGGCAAAATGTCGGAATATCCAGTATGTTAATTAGTGGCCAGACTTATCCTGTCTTTAATCGTTGGGCTGTTAATTTGTTGCTAAAGTGGAGTCGGCAGGATCCGGTAAGTACAAAGGAAATTGTGCGAAATAATGCGGTTTATGATTTGCAAAAAAACCGGAATCCTTTTGTTGATCACCCTGAGTTTGCAGAGTTTATTTGGGGAAAATACATGGATATTGCATGGTCCGATAATGTGGAATTACCCGAAGATGAAGTGCCTTTTAGTATCAATACTACTCTAGTGGTGGGTGACTCACTTAAAGCGACTTTAAATTATCCCGAAAAATCAACTTATTTTATTCGCGGAATAAATGGAGTAGTCTATAAAACAGGGATTTTCTCTTCTACCGGAGCTATTGATGTTGGTGGTCTTCACAATGATATGTATTTGTTGGAAGTATATTCTGCCATTAAGAAACGATATGTTGCAAAGTTTATAGTTCGGAATTGATCACCCTAATTGTATAGGTTGTAGGTTAAATGTCAGACAGTTTTATAAATCAATAATACTATGAAAACAATCGGACGCTTTTGCCTGAAAGTAACGACACTTTTATGTGTGTTGCTTTTTCTGACTTTACCGGCAAACCATGTGTTTGCTTCCGGTAATATGTTTCCTCCTGAAAATGGCAGTGCTGATAATCTTATTGAGTACAAAGGAATGATTGTAGACAAGAAAACCGGAGATGCACTTGCATTTGCGAGTATTAGCGTGGTTGGAACCAATATCTCCAGCGTTTCTAATACTGATGGGCAGTTTTCTATTAAATTACCTCAAACTATTTTAAATGCTCGGATTCTGATTAGCTTTATTGGCTATAGAAATAAACAGGTTCTTTTAGCTGATTTAAAGAGTAGTAAACCCCGAGTAGAATTAGAACCTACATCTGTGCAACTACCGGAATTAAGTGTTGTTTCCAAAGATGCAGCCGAATTAATCCGTGCAATGCTCGAAAAAAAAAGAGATAATTATTCCGACTCTCTGGTCCCAATGACTGCGTTTTACCGTGAAACCATTAAAAAGAATAAAAGCTATGCTTCGCTTGCAGAGGCGGTATTAGCTGTTGATAAGCTGCCTTATAGTTCATCAAGGTCAGATATCATTCATTTGTATAAATCGCGCAAGAAAACCGATTATGCGAAGCTCGACACACTTACTTTTAAGTTGATGGGTGGTCCGTTTAGCTGTCTGTCGTTGGATGTTATGAAATGCCCCGAAGCACTTTTTACAGAAGACATGATGACTAACTATGAGTTTATTTTCGATAAATCGACCTATATAGATAAACAAATGGTTTATGTGATTGACTTTAAACAAAAGTTTGACAATGCTGAGCCTCTTTATGCCGGAAAATTATATATCGATGCTCAAAAGCTGGCGCTCAAAAGTGCTGTTTTTAGCATGAATCTCAGCGATAAGGATAAAGCTGCCAGTATATTCATTCTCAAAAAACCATTGAATGCACGGGTTTACCCCATTGAAGCTAAATACAGGGTTGATTACCGGGAAAGAGGAGGTAAATGGTATTTTAATTATAGCCGTATTGAGCTGGGGTTAAAAATTGTCTGGAAGAGAAAGCTCTTTAATACCAATTATTACTCTACACTGGAAATGGCTGTAACCGATTGGGGTAAAAGTGCCGGAAAAAAAACAGGGGATTCAAAAGATCGACTCAAATCAACAGTAATTATCAGTGATGAAGCATTAGGTTTTTCTGATCCTGGATTCTGGGGCGAATTCAATGTTATTGAGCCCGAAAAATCCATTGATACGGCCATTAAGAAGATTCAGAAACAGCTTGAAAAGAAGTAAACAAAAAAGGTATCAGTGCTCTGATACCTTTTTTGTTGTTTGAACTAAATTCTTTTTGAGAACTTATAGGTTTGATTTAATCCATTTCCATTTGTCATTTTCAAGACATAAACACCTGGATTTAGGTTGTCTATTGAAATAGTCTGTCCTGTAGCTTGACTAATGCGTTGTCCAGAAGCAGAATAAATAGATAAATTGAGATTCTCATTTGTGTCTACTTTTAATTCCTTTGTTGTTTGTGTAACAGGAAGAGAACTTGAAACTGTTTTGACATCCGATGTAATGTCTGCAACGTAGTAAGCTGCATTTTTAATCACTGTCAAAGCTGCATCTGTTACATTGGCATATGACGTGCCACTAATACCTATTTGAATAAATTTTTGTGGAATGGTCGTTCCATTTACTGAAGAGCCTACAGGGAATTCCATAATACTCAATTGTCCTGTTGTAGCATCTAGTCCTGTAGTAGCATCTTTTACAGTTGCTAATGTGTCAGGGGTCCCAACAACAGTTAGGTAGGCAGTAACACCGTTTATACCTTTAGTACCACTAGCAGTAGTTACCATTTGAAGCGTACTGCCCGCTGTTAGATTTAGTCCCGCAAAAATGCTATGATTCGGTTTCTTTACTAATACATTTTGTGAAGTAGTGTTGTCTACAATGTTTGCGTTTGCTGAAACCCATGCCCATGTTGTAGTTCCGGTTTTGTAGGCAAAAACTTTCATGTTTAATACTGGTTTGTTAATGCCTTTGCATGCTAATACCATTGGAGCAGCAGAGCCTGCTGGTTCAGCAATTACAATTAAGTCGTAGCCAGTCAAATCTTGTCCTGCAGTAGTAGCTGTGATTTCTGTGACAGTAAAATTTGCATCAGCTTTAAACATCGGCAGAATTTTAGTGTCGTTAGCATAAGTTGCCTGAGCTGGATCGGTAATGTAAGCCATTTTTTTTACGGCTTGAGCATTGAATAAACTTAAAGAGATAAGTAAAGCAGAAAGAAGTAATGTTTTTTTCATGTGGTGTGATTTTAAGTATTAATACTAGATTTTTTAGATTATTAGATAATGACAAATTAACGTATCGATGGCATACTCATTCATATTGATTTTGATTGTAATACTAATCATTTTGATTTTAATCGTTTTGTAGTTCTTAAATATGTTCTTCAACTTGCTTTTAAATTATCAGGAAATGATTTGAAGTCTGTGAAATTTGTGTCTATAACTACCCTTTAAAAAACAAATTCACGCCTAGATGCGTTATGTAGTCTCTATAAAGGCATTAAAACTATGCTCAAAAACATATTTTTTTGTACCTTTGCATCATATTTTTCGGAAAAGATGATTTTTTCAGCTTTTTCATATTAAAATGCTATCATTATGTCAGAAAATATATTACAAGAAGTCACTCAGGCCGATTATAAATACGGATTCACTACTGATATCGAAACGGATATTATTCCTATTGGTCTCAGCGAGGATGTTGTTCGGCTTATTTCGTCAAAGAAAAACGAACCGGAATGGATGCTCGAATTCCGATTGAAGGCGTATCGTCACTGGTTAACCATGAAAATGCCGGAGTGGGCGCACCTCAATATTCCTGAAATTGATTATCAGAGTATTGCATATTATGCGGCACCTCGTAAAAACGCACCTAAGAGCTTAGATGAGGTGGATCCGGAATTGCTGAAAACATTTGAGAAATTAGGTATTCCGCTTCACGAACGTATGGCTTTGTCGGGTATTGCTGTAGATGCGGTTATGGATAGTGTTTCTGTAAAAACTACTTTTAAAGAAAGTCTATCTGAGTTGGGAATTATTTTCTGTTCGTTCAGCGAAGCAGTAGAGCATCATCCTGACCTGGTTCAGAAATATATGAGTTCGGTAGTGCCATATACCGATAATTTCTTTGCAACGTTAAATTGCGCTGTTTTTTCCGATGGCTCATTTGTATATATTCCCAAAGGCATTCGTTGCCCGATGGAACTCTCTACTTATTTCCGTATCAATGCCATGAATACCGGTCAGTTTGAACGAACGTTGATTGTGGCTGACGAAGATAGTTATGTGTCATATCTCGAAGGTTGTACGGCGCCAATGCGAGACGAGAACCAACTTCATGCTGCTATTGTGGAAATTGTAGCCATGAAAAATGCTGAAGTTAAATACTCCACTGTTCAAAACTGGTATCCAGGCGACAAAAACGGTGTGGGCGGCATCTATAACTTTGTGACAAAACGTGGAATTTGTAAAGGAGACAGCTCTAAAATTTCGTGGACACAAGTGGAAACTGGTTCAGCTATTACCTGGAAGTATCCAAGTTGTATTTTGCTGGGTGATAATTCTTCTGCTGAGTTTTATTCGGTGGCGGTAACCAATCATCACCAACAAGCCGATACCGGTACTAAGATGCTTCATATTGGCAAAAATACCAGTAGCCATATTCTTTCAAAGGGTATTTCGGCTGGAGTGAGTCAGAATAGCTATCGTGGTTTGGTGAAAATTAATCCGGCAGCCGAAAACGCCCGTAACTTCTCGCAGTGCGATAGTCTGTTGCTTGGAGATAAATGTGGTGCACATACATTTCCATATATGGAAGTGAATAACGATTCGGCTATTGTAGAGCACGAAGCAACCACCTCGAAAATTAATGAAGATCAGATATTTTATTGCAATCAACGTGGTATTTCAACAGAAGATGCCGTAGGTTTGATTGTAAATGGTTATGCTAAAGAAGTACTCAACAAGCTACCTATGGAATTTGCTGTGGAAGCACAAAAACTGTTGCAAATAACGTTGGAAGGTTCAGTTGGCTAAAAGATAAGCCCTAAAGGGGAACTGGGCAAGTATCAATTTCTGATAACTTCAAAATAATTATTACCAATCGTATACAAAGAATAAATTTATAATACTAACTAAGCTCCTCTTTAGGGGTTGTGGGTCGTCTATTATGCTAGAAATTAAAAACTTACATGCCAATATTAATGGCAAGGAAATATTAAAAGGGCTAAGCCTTACGGTAAATGCCGGTGAAGTTCATGCTATCATGGGTCCGAACGGTGCGGGTAAATCAACCTTGTCGTCGGTGCTGACAGGTAATCCTGCTTTCACTGTTACCGAAGGTAATGTTATTTTTAACGGTAAAAATCTATTGGAATTGTCTCCTGAAAATCGTTCCCGCGAGGGAATTTTCCTGAGTTTCCAGTATCCGGTTGAAATTCCGGGAGTAAGCATGGTGAATTTTATGCGTACTGCCGTTAACGAACATCGTAAATACAAAGGGTTAGAACCTATGTCGGCTACTGATTTCTTGCGTTTGCAACGCGAGAAGAAAGAATTGGTAGAGATGGACAATAAACTGGCCAATCGCTCTGTAAACGAAGGTTTCTCTGGTGGTGAAAAGAAACGTAACGAAATTTTCCAGATGGCCATGCTAAATCCTTTATTGTCAATTCTAGATGAAACCGATTCGGGTTTGGATATTGATGCATTGCGCATTGTAGCAAATGGTGTAAATAAATTGAAAACACCTGAAAATGCCAGTATTGTGATTACTCACTACCAGCGCTTATTGGATTATATCGTGCCTGATTTTGTACATGTTTTGTACGATGGCCGTATTGTGAAATCGGGTGGAAAAGAATTGGCTTATGAGCTTGAAGAGCGCGGTTACGACTGGATTAAAAAGGAAGTGGAAGAAGCCCCCTAAATCCCCCATAGGGGACTTAAAGATAAATTGCAAAATGGAAAATACAAATAAAATAGACGGAAGTAACATCAAAAGCCCCTCTGTTGGAGGGGTTGGGGAGGCTTCTTCATATATCGATTTATATAAAGCCCACCACGAAAACATTAAAAAACATTCGGCTCCGGTGCTTAACGACTTGCGCGACGATGCTTTTGCATTGTTCGAAAAGTTAGGATTCCCCACGGTGGCTATCGAGAACTATAAATACACCGACCTCAAACAATCGCTTTCGGTGGATTACGGATTGAATCTCAATAGGATTCCTATTCCGGTAAATCCGTACGATGTGTTTAAATGCGATGTGCCGGGTATTCAGTCCTACCTTTTCTTTGTCGTGAATGATGGGTTTTACCCTACTATGGATCCTAAAGCATTAAAAATGCCTGAAGGTGTCATCATTGGTAGTGTGAAAGAAGTGGCGGCTACACATCCTGAATTGTTGAAAGATTATTTTGGAAAGCTTAGTTCAACGAAACAAGATGGTTTGGTGGCATTCAATGGCGCATTTGCTCAAGATGGTTTTTTTATGTATGTGCCTAAAAACGTACGACTTACAAAGCCTATTCAATTAGTGAATATTATGCGCGCCGATGTTGATTTTATGGCAGTAAGTCATAACGTAATTATTCTTGAAGAAGGAGCCAAAGCACAATTGCTGGTTTGTGACCATACCGTTGATGAGGTTCGCTTCTTGTCAAACCGTGTTACCGAAGTCTTTGTTGGCGAAAATGCTACTTACGAGCACTATAAATTGGAGAATACGCACACAAAAACCACTAATCTTTCCACCTTGTTGATTGATCAACGCGCTTCTTCAAATGTGTTGGCCAATGTGATTACGCTTCACAATGGTGTAACACGCAATATGATAGAAATAGACTTGGACGGTGAAGGATGCGAAACTTCGCTTTGTGGAATGGTGATTGCTGATAAAAACCAACAGGTTGATAACTTTACCTCTATCATTCATAACAAACCAAATTGTAATAGCCGCGAGCTATTCAAATATGTGCTGGACGATTTGTCAAAGGGAGCATTTACCGGAAAGCTATACGTGGCCAAGGATGCTCAAAAAACGTCTGCATTTCAGACCAACCGTAATATCTTGCTAAACAAAACTGCCAAAATGCGTACTAAACCGCAGTTGGAGATTTACGCCGACGATGTGAAATGTTCGCATGGTGCAACTATTGGTTCGCTGGACGAAAGTGCAAAATTTTATATGCAGGCTCGTGGTATTTCTGAATCCGAAGCTCGTTTGTTGCTTATGTTCGCCTTCACTAACGATGTGATTGAGAATATTCGTATACCGGCTTTGCAGGACAGAATAAAAATGATGGTTGAAAAACGATTACGTGGAGAGCTTTCGAAATGCGAAGGTTGCGTGATTTGCCAGTAGGCATGAGAACAAAGAC
>Ga0302215_10002495_pt1 | contig 12601 bp, 6 predicted proteins | sample II_Fen_N3_1_FD_194580 | JGI IMG/M metagenome (GOLD analysis project Ga0302215, IMG submission 194580) | Peat permafrost microbial communities from Stordalen Mire near Abisko, Sweden - II_Fen_N3_1 | ecosystem: Environmental > Terrestrial > Soil > Wetlands > Permafrost | place: Sweden: Abisko... | reverse complement strand
TGTCCTAAACCGTAAATAGCCTCGTCTTTGTCAAGTGTAAACGACTGATTAATGGTGTAGGTTTTTGATCCGGCATCATTGAAATCAGTAAAAGTTGCACCCGATTCTTTCTCGCTTAAAAGTTGTGATCCGGCAGGCGTTGAATAAGATATTTTACCTGATTTCACATCAACATCTACTTTCATTTTTTCGCTTTTCAACGAAATGATGTCTCCTTGTTGATTGATTGCCAATTTAGTAACTTGTGGTTTCTTTATCACCGTTAAACTTTCTTTGCTAAAGGGTTTACCTACCGGTGATTTCAAGACTCTCACAGTGGATGGTCCATAGAACTGAATTTCAACGTCCGTTGAATTGATTTTGGTTTTTATTCCCAAATCTGTTTTCTGATACGATTGAGCCTGAAGACCCATGGCAAGTACCAGCAGTAACGACAGTAATAGTTTGACTTTTTTCATAAATATATTGTTTTTCATGTTTATTTTATTGGAGTTAATTGATATAATCCTGCACTGTGTTGAGGTAATTCACGGCCAAAGCTACCTTTGAATATGCCCAGCTCCTTGTGACTCCACAAATCTCGCACTTTCACTTTGCCTTTCATACCAATTGCCTCAAAATTTACCTTTACTTTGGCTGTTTCAGGAAGATCCACACTTCCTTTACTAACTAGTACACCAAAAACTACCGAACCTTTCTCCTGGGTAACCACTCCGGTTGCAGTAAAAGTGTTATAACCCGCAGGCAAGTCATAAATAATTACGGATTCAGCATGAGAGCCAATACCTTCTGCCGGTTTATTGTCGATTATAATGGGTCGGTTTTCACACGTACGATTCACTTTTACTTCGCCATAACCTGAAGTGGCACTAATCCATTTTAAATCAGTTAGTTTCAGATCACCGTTTGATCCATGAAGCACAGGGTCAACCCAAACCACATGATCCCAATCGGTACCATTGCCACCATCTTTCACGAATAAGACAAGTTTCTTTCCGTCTTTCACCGATACTTCCACTTTTTGTGAACTGCCTTTCCCTGCAATTATCGGACTTGAGTAGTCTGCATTACCAAAATCGATATTATCGCCTTTACTTTGCGCATTAAAAAGTGCTACATACTTGTCTTTGCTGTTAGGTACATCGGCAGTCCACACAATCAGGTTTTTATCGCGCGACACCTGACGGTTGTTGGTACTTTTCTGATTCACTTTCAACATTTCAGGATTGGTAAGCATTTCTTTGGTGAAATCATCCAGTTTAGTCATATCGCCTCCAAAAATAAGAGGTGAACGGCCTATTGCCCACAAACTCATGAGTGTGTATTGTTCACTCTTAGTGAAGTTGGTAGGGCGTTTAAAATCGATAATTCCAATAGGGAGCATATCTGCATCGGGAAAATGACCGGGTCCGCGGTATGGTGTCCAGGCATCCAAACGTTCATACATGGCCAACAACAATCCCCATCTATCCCAAAAATCATCGGTAATACGCCACATATTGGCATGGTTCATCACATGTTCACCCATTTTAACCGGTGTTGCACCTGGTGATAAGCTTAGAAGAATAGGACGACCTGTTTTATCAATAGCTTTTCTAAGCGCTTCTATTTCGGCAGTTTGAACATTGTCATACGGGCGCGAAATATCGTCGCACTTTATAAAATCAACACCCCAATCGGCATACATCTGGACAATGGAATTATAATAAGCCTGACCTTCAGGTTTAGTAGCATCTACTCCATACATATCGGGATTCCACGAACAACGTGAATTTGTCAAAGCAATGTCTTTAGCCTTTACGGTTGTTCCCAGCACCGGAGTATTTTTTTCAACTGTCTGACGTGGAATACCGCGCATGATATGGATTCCGAATTTAAGTCCTTTGGAATGTACATAATCGGCAAGTGGTTTAAATCCTTTACCATCGGCAGCCGAAGGGAATTTTTTCAATCCCGGAGTTAAACGACCATACTCATCCATGGTAAGCATGGCCTTGGGATCATACGCATGACCTTTCGATTCCGGTTCGTACCATTGAATATCCACCGTCAGGTATTTATACCCGCTTGGCAGAAGATACTTGGCCATGGCGTCGGCCTGCTCTTTGATTTGTTGTTCGGTTACAGTCGTTCCAAAACAATCCCAGCTATTCCAGCCCAGCGGAGGAGTTGGTGCCCAAGTGTGGTAATTTTGTTTTGACTGCGCTGAAACAGTAAAAACGCTAATCGTTAAGCATAGAACAAAAAGCATTCTTGTTTTTTTCAATTTCATATCGTTCTAAAAATTATAATTTGCTAAAAAACTATTTTATATTGTGTTGAATAGAAGGAGCTCCGAAATAACTTGGGTGGCTGTTATCAGGGTTTACCACGATTTTTTCAACTACTACTTCCGGGTCAATCATTATTATTTTAAGCGTATGTATTCCAGATTCTTTAACATCCAATTCAAAGTCCAGCCAACGCATATTGTCAAAAATTTCATTTCTGCGGAATTGACCGGCACCAATCAGGGCAATATTTCTGTTGAGTGGAAGATAAGGTTTTAGTACCGTAGATCGGGCTAAAATTTCAGGTGTATATTCCTTAAATTCATCGTAAAATCCTTTCCGTGCATCCAATACTTGTGGCTCCTGATTATCTATTGCAACAGCAATCCTTAATCCACGTTGTGGAAAAACATCCTGAGTTGGAAGAATGCCCATGCAAAAAACAGCTTTTCCAGTATTTGGGAGGAATATTTTGTACTCAAGTTTTGGTCCTTCGGCTGCAGTAGCACTTGGAGCAGTTACAGGAGAAATACCCATACAGGCTCTACTCTTTCCCAAATCCGGCAATACTATCCATTTTGCTTCCTTTCCAGGGACATTGGCATTGAATTGATCAGCAGGAATTGTGAATTCGCCTGTGAAATTTCCAAAATAGGATTCCTTCACTTTAGGTAATGCTGCCTTAAGTGCACTAACCGAAACCGAAACCAACTCATTGCCTTTCTTTATTTCAACAGTTCCATCCGATTTTCCTTCGGGTAAAGATTTCCAATCAACATCGACCATTAATCGTACATCCTTTTCAACTTTACCGCTAATCATACTTAATTTGATCCAGGGTTTATTTGCTTTAGCTTCAAATTCAAAAGAACCGATACCCCGGTTGAACACATCGATATAATACGATTGATTTTTAAGTATATCGAAAACTGGGAGCTGAGGTTTCGCCTGATCTCCAGGCCATGCAGACTCAGACCCTTCAACGGCAACACCCAAAGTAGGTTCGGCAAGCGGTGTTACTTCCTTCACTTCAGGTAGTTTGCTTTCTCTGGGCATTTGCCAGCCGGTATACCCGATATGAATATCGGACATCATGTTTTTCCATTTACCGTCAGACATCGGACCGTTGTAATAGTCACTCAATTTTTTATCCAATGCGAAAAGATCTCTTGCCCGCTGTGCATAATCGTTGGCACTCACCCTACCCTGCTTTGCATATAATTGATTTTTGCCCACTGATAGATAGATTTCTGCTATCCCTGCAGAAGCTTTGGTGGGATAAAGTACCAATTGGTAAAAGGCATCTTTAGCCTCAGGGGCTATTTTAGGTTCTAGCGATTCAACTTGTACAACAAGGTCTCGCCAAAGTTTGAGCATTCGATCCGCCTCGTTATAATTGACAAAACTAAAAATTCGTGGTGTTTGAACTTCGGCTTTTCTTAATAAATTATATTTAGAGTACTTGGAAACGATGTCAGCAATTTCTTTGGCATGTTCTTTTCCAAAAATATTTTCAGCCCAGTTTACGGTATATTCCATGGCTTTATCTGCCGGATAAGCATTGGGATTCCAGGCAAAATGCATAATGAAGTCAATCGGCAATTCTTTGGGTTTGAGGTCACCGACATTAATAATCCAGATACGATCGATTCCACTTTGATAAGCCAGATTAAGCTGCTCCCGTAGTTTAGGAACGGTTGTTGTGTTGACCCAACGGTCGTTGTTAGGTCCTCCATTCATATCGATATGGTAATACAATCCGCTTCCACCTTTTCTATCTTTCTCCTTAGGTGGTGCAATACGTCGAATATAACCCCAGTTGTTGTCACAAAACAACAACGTAATATCTTCGGGGACATTAAAACCTGCATCATAATACCGCTGAACTTCAGTAAAAATAGCCCACAATTGTGGATGATTGGCTGGATCGTCGTTATACACCTTTTGAATAATATCCCGCTGAGCTTTCACCACATCCTGCAACGTCTTGATATTTTCAAGGTCATTTCCTTTACCCATCGCCACATCGCCATCACCACGCATGCTCATTGTAATCAGGTTATCGTAATTCTTGTTGCGGCTGAGACCTTCAAACCAAAACTTTTCCAGATTCGCGCTATTTGTGATAAAGTCCCAGGCACCAATTTCTTGATGGCGCTTGGTATATTCCTTTTGAGACCGCATCATAGGTTCGTGGTGCGAAGTTCCCATCACTATTCCATATTCGTCGGCCAAAACCGGACTCATTGGATCGTCTTCGTTAAATGCATTACCCCACATGGCCGGCCACAAATAATTGGCCTTTAAACGTAAAAGCAATTCAAACATGTGTACATACATTTTGGAGTTTACACCACCAAATTTAGCGTTGCACCAACCGGTGAAAGAAGGAGATTCGTCGTTGATGAAAATACCACGATATTTTACTTTTGGAGAATTCTGAATGTACCGACCTGCTTTTACATATAGTTGATTGCTTTTTTTAGCCGGAACATCAGCCCAAAAATACCAAGGTGAGACTCCTATTTTTTCTGAAATATCATAAATCCCATAAATAGTTCCGCGTTTGTCGCTTCCGGCTATAACCAGATTACCATCAACAGTTTGAATAACGAAAGATTCCCATTGACCTTTGATGTCAGAAACATCAATCTTCTTATCAGCTATTAATTTGTCGATTAACTTACTTTTTCCGATTGTTCCAACTATGATTGAACCGCTTTCGGGAGTTGTAGATTCCTTCACTGTTGCAGCAACGCCAGAAACTTTACGAACGTCGTCACCTAAATCATTCGCTGCACGAACTACACCTTTCCAATCTGCGGCATCAACATAGATTGGGGCTGCTTTTTCTTTAGCAACTATCATAAAAGCATTTTTTGATACCTCATGCTGAATATACTGAGGAGGTGTTTTTGGGCCAGACTTAACAGTAGCTTTAACTGAGAATGATTCAATCAGAATAATTCCTGCAATAAGAAAAAAATGTTTTAATTTACTTGTGTTATTCATGGTACTAATTAATTAACTATTTACTATATTTCAGTTTATATTCCTAATGAAAATCAATTGTCAACAATTGAATCTTCCTATTTCCTCCTGTAATACTCTTGCAAGACAAAAAAAGCTTTTTTCTTAACTCCTTTTTCCGAAATTAGCCCTTTTCGATTCCAGCCGTCTTGAACATTGGGCAATTGTCGAAGTGGGGTCATGAAATCAGTCAGAATCCAAGGTGTCAGTCCAGCCAAACCATCAATTCTGTCGAACATGGCAAGATTCTCCTTGTATAGATGTTCCTGATAGTTCTCACTCCATCGGGTAAGGCTATCGGCATAAAATCCCTGCAAGGCATCGCCGCCAAATTCGCTGACAATTATGGGTTTTTCCATGCTTGCTTTGTACGTTTTTTTCCTACATTCCTCCGGCAAACCTCCATACCAGCCCAGGTATTCATTGAAACTTATAATGTCTAGATACTTCATTATCGGGTCACCAAGTGTATAGTCATTATCTGGGTGTCCGTCAACGGCCTGATCTTTTTTGCAAGCTGCACTGAGCAAACGCGTACTATCCAAATCCCGGACATGTCCTACCAACGAAATCAGAAACTGATTACGGGCAGGCGATGGTGAAGTTTCGTTGGCTATTGACCAAATAATAGAACTTGCCCGGTTATAGTCCCTGTTAATAAGTTCGGAGTATTGATCCTTCGCTTTTTGAAGTACTTTCGCATTTCCCCAGTCGATTCCCCAATATAAAGGTAATTCTTCCCAAAGCATAATGCCCATTTCGTCTGCTAATCGGACGATATTCTCCTGATGCGGATAATGGGCCAGACGCAGAAAATTACACCCCAGTTCTTTTGCCCATCCCAGTACCAGTCGGGCATCGTCCATGGAATTGGCTCTGTCTTTGCGAAGCGGATTTTCATCGTGTAATGAAATTCCTTTCAAGAAAACAGGTTTGCCATTCAGTAGGATTTGCTTACCTTTTGCTTCAATTGTTCTAAACCCTATCCGATCTGTTACCTTATCCGTTCCAGATTCAATGGTAACATCGTAGAGCTTGGGATTTTCGGGCGACCAAAGTTCGAGTTTGTTCGCAGCCAAGGTGAACTTGCAAGAACCGGTTGAATCAATGATTACTTCCTTCACTACTTTTAGTTCAGGAATTGTTATTCTGGCTTTTTGTCCGGCAGCTTTTCCGTTCAGAGTCAAACTTCCTTTAATACTTTTGGTTTTGCTGTTAAGCGTTGTTTTATCAAGTGCCAAGAAATAGTTACTGATAAAAGTCGTCGGCAGTTCAATCAATTTCACATCGCGGGTTATTCCCCCGTGATTAAACCAATCAGTAACTTTTCCCGGAATATAATCGTTTGCCCGGGTATTACTTACTCCAATTATTAAATAGTTGTCTTTCTCTTTAATCAGCTTGGTGATTTCAAAGCAAAAAGGAGTGAATCCACCTTCGTGTTTTCCCAAATTCCTTCCATTAAAAGTTACCGTACTAAGATAATTAGCTGCTCCAAAATAGATAAAATACCGTTTGTCTTTCGATATATTCTCCTGATCGAATGTTTTCCGATACCAAACCGTTCCCTCGAAGTAGAACAGTTCGGGTTTCTGGGTGTTCCACGATCCCGGCACCCAAAGTGATTCAGCTTGATCAAAGCTGTATTCCACCCTGTCCGTCTTATCTTTTGGTTTCAGATTGGCAGATATTGGAAGAAAACCAATTTGTCCGGTTTCATACTGATCTATTACATATTTCCACTTACCGTTTAAACTAGTGAAATTCCGGTCTGAAGTATTGGAAATAAGCACATTTTGACTTCTTAACGGGCATAACAGGATACCCTGGAATAGCAAAAAGAGGCAGATGAATCCATTTATTTTTATATGTCTAGTAACAATACCCATTTTAAAAATTGGTTTTATTAAATTCTGCATTATGAAAATACAACTTTATAAATGCAACTTGTATCTCCTCTGCGAACGGATGAGATCACCTCGGCTTTTGTATTCATTCCCGAAACTACAGAAAACATCTTCTCGGCAAATCCCTCCGAACAATAACACATTGCAGATGAATCTTTTTCCTTATTATGAACGGCAATGGGACAAACACAATAATTTTTATTTTCATCGGCTATGAGCACTTTTCTCTTCTTGTCGTATTCAACTTTCCATCCCCATTTGTCACGAAGAAAAATAGAAAATTTATCGATATCACCTTTATATTCAGCTAGAAGAGCATCCATCTTTAAATTTTCAAAATGGACTTCAGCCGTTTTTTTAATCAACTTTCTGGCTGACTCTTTGTCTAATTCACTATTTGCATTCAGCAGTAAACTACCGATCCATTGGTGTAAAAGAGAAAGATTTTCTTTCTGAGCCTGAAATGCTTTTTCATCAACGCTATCATTTTCTTTAGCCAAAACCAACGAACTGAAACCACACATACAAATTCCTGAAAAGCAAGCCTTTTTGAAAAAATCCTTTCTGTTCATTATTCCTTAATTTGTGTTTTATTTCTTCGCCGGCACACTCACTCCTTCTGTGGTAAGCTTGATTGGTTTTATGCTTCCGTCGGGATTAAAGTAAAGATATTCAGCACATACCTGACGTCTACAATCGCCACCCGGAGTTCCATTCAACGTATAAGAACCATCGTGGTAGAAGAAATACCATTGATTTTTAAATTCAATAACCGATGGGTGAATGGTGAAACCATATTTTGCAGAAGTGGTTAATAAACCTCCATACGTCCATGGACCAGTAATGCTTTTAGCATAAGAATAGGCAATTTGTTCTGCCTGCACACCAGGGGCATCCGCAGCGTAAACCATGTAATACAAATCTCCACGTTTGAAAAGCCAAGGACCTTCCGAATAATTCCTAAATGGAACTTTAGTGACTGGTCCATCAATTTCAAGCATATTACGCTTTAGTTTCACCATATAACAGTCTCCATTACCCCAAGCCATCCACGGAGTACCATCCGTATCAATAAGAACAGTTGGGTCAATATCTGCATTAGTCCTGTGCGAATCTTTGGTCATATCGTCGGTAATCAGGGGTTTACCAGGTAGTGCTTCCTTGAATGGACCGGTAGGACTATCGCTTACAGCCACAGTAATAAAGTGACCGTTTTTGCCATCCAGTGTTACATAATCGTAGTATTTACCATCTTTTTCAACCACTTGTGCAGCCCAAGAAGCTCCACTGTATGCATTTACGAAATCTTTTGCGCCCAAAACGGGGCCATGCGCCTTCCAGTTCTTCATGTCTGTGGTGGAATAACACAGCCAATTTGGCATATTGAACCATCCACCCACCGAAGCAGCATCCTGACCCACATAAGCATAAACGGTATTACCTATTACGGTCATTGCCGGATCGGCTGTAAAGAAGTCTGTGAAAAGTGGATTTTGACCCGCTACACGAGGCATTGCCTCGCCAGAAATCTTAACCTCATCTATTGCCCCATCAAGTACCTGAAGACTATTAGGGAAACCACCAGGGAAACCACGACCAATTACCCACATACCGGCACCGCTTTGGAGAGCCTTACCTTTGAAAGTAATAGTCGAAGGTTTGCTAAAACTTTTTTCTATTGAAGATTTCACTTCAAAACGAAGTTGAGTTTGATCAGTCTTTGAATCATATTCGGCTTGGGCACGAACATCGTACCACTTACCCACTTCTACTTCATCTCCCGCTACAATACGACGAGCTACACCATCAGCGCACATTACTTCAACAAAATATTTTTTATACATATTGTCAAAGCCAATGGACAAATCGCCGGACAACTGCCCTTTTGCCCCTTCTTTGCAAAGATAAACCTGCTCAGTGCCAAGTAAGTTACACATCAAACTTGTCTCTATTGCCCAGCTTTTCTGCATATCGTAATAAGCCAACGGACGATCAAAAGTCACTACATACTCGCCATTTTTCAAGGAAAGTGAGCGAGTGTTTGGTTTACCATCAACCTGAGCAGAGGGGACATTATCGGAAAACACATTTGGTGATGACTTGCCACCGCGTACCTGTAAATAATTACCCTTACCAGATTCGTCGAACACATATGGCTGCGGTTCAATCGAACCACGTTCCGAGGCTGTGAGTGGCTTTCCTACAATAGAAATTGATGTGGTATCTCCCTTCAAATGCTTAACTGTTTCAAAACGCCAATGAGCTAAGACTTCATTGTTCTTTGTTGAACTATAAGCAGAAGGAAAGCCAAATGTCAATCCGACAATTGTCATAATCAACATTATCTTTCTTATGTTTATCATTTTATATCTAACTTTCATTTATTATTAATTACTGAAATTTCCACCAATCAAAATTGAACAATTCGCGTCCGGCAGTGATATTTTGCCCGTTGAAGCAAAAATAAAGATCATGTTTTCCCTTGACTTCGGCTTTAAGTTTTGAAGTAAAATTTACAAACTTATCCCAACCGCCTGTGCGTGGTAAACTTATGGATGTCAATACCGAACCTTTTATACTATCCAGACGAACCTCCAAAATACCACCATCAACTCCGGCTGCTAAAGAAGCAGTAAACGTCAACGGTGACTGATTCCCAAAATTTACTTCACGTACTTTGATATACCCTTTCTGACGGGTGCTTGACACGTAGATACCATTATTCTTGTTTTGAGAAATAGTGCATTTTTCCGACCATGCCATTGTTTCGGCTTCCACACGTTTGTATGGGTCGATAAATCCAACCGGAGCAGAGCCTTCTTTTGTAGCATTAACAGAAGGAATTGTTCCATCAGGATTGTAGGTAAATTGTTCAACACAGGCTGCTCTGCCATAACTACCACCATTAGGAAGCAAACCGCTATGATAGAACAGATATGAATTTCCTTTATAGTCGATAATTCCTCCGTGATTGGTAAAGCTGTTCAATTTTTGGTCTTCCATAATCTTTCCCTGATATTTCCAAGGTCCAATTGGACTTTTGCTTGTCGAATACGAAAGGCACTCTCCACCTTTACCCATTCCGGCGTACATCAGATAGTAAATGTCATTCCGTTTGTAAAACCATGGACCCTCAACATACATGTCTTTATTGGGATTTTCTACACTTTTGTTTCCCCTAGTTCCTCCAAATGATTCTACAGAAATCGGAACCGTAACAATATCGCCCGAATAAGAAATCATGTCTTTATTCAGCTTTACGTAGAACAAACTTCCATTACCCCAGTAAAGATAAGCCTGCCCATCATCGTCAATTGCCACCGTGGGGTCAATATTTGACCAACTTCCATTCATAATCAGTGGTTTTCCTATCGCATCTTTAAATGGACCTGTCGGACTATCAGAAACAGCAACCCCTATTGACATATCATTTTTTGTACTTTGTGCGCATATATACCAATAAAATTTACCATTACGCTCGATACACTGAGCAGCCCATGCACGGTCGCGCGCCCACGAAAAAGATTCAAGTGAAATCGGCGATCCATGATCTGTCCAGTTCACCATGTCTGTTGTTGAAAGCACTCGCCACTTGGTCATATAATAAAAGTCGGTGCCGGGAATATCATCTCCTACATAAGCGTAAACCGTACCCTTATACACCATCGGTGCAGGATCCGGTCCGAAGTGTGTCTGTACTATCGGATTCTCAGCTTTCCCTACCAAATTAAAAACAGAAACGAATAATATGAATATAAAAAGTTTTTTCATGATATATTAAAATGACAGTATTTTACAAAAATCTCCACCAATCGAAATTAAACAGATTGTTTCCTTCAGCTCCTTTAAAAACGAAGTATAAATCGTGTACTCCGGCTATTTTGGCTATTTTACACTGTTGCGTTTTCCAGTTTAGATCCGATTCTGTAGATTTTACGGCTAATGTCCCAAGTAACTTTCCATCTCTGCCATCGATATGGATTTCAATACTTCCACCGCCGGTAGCCGATGCTACGTTAGCATCAAACGATTTTGCGCCTTTTCCAAAATCCACACTACGTACTTTGATGTAATCACCATTACTAATGTCGGTAACATAAACACCTGTTTTTTCATCTTTCGCAGTTTCAATGCCTTCTTCCCATGCAATGGTTTCGGCCTCAACTTTTACAAATGGATTCAAGTTAGCAGCACTTTCTTTTACTCCCCCCTTGGTTGGAGCGATTAATGGAATTGAACCATCTGCATTAAATGTGAACGGTTCAATACAAACAGAGCGTTTAAATCCACCACCACCGGGCAATGCGCCATTGTGATAGAAGAGATAAGATTTGCCTTTAAAATCGATATATCCCGGATGGTTGGTAAATGCTCCACCTTCCTTAATTACTTGCATAATGGTATCTCCATAAACCCACGGACCAGTCGGACCTGTACTGGTAGAATAAGCAAAATGCTCTGGAACACCTCCAGCCGGATAAAGCACGTAGTATTTACCATTCCGTTTAAAAAACCAAGGACCTTCTTCGTAGGTAGTAGTTCTTTTTTCAGTAGAGTAAACGGTTCCTTTAATTTTCGATACAAATCCATCTTTTTTATCTGCCGGGATTTGTTCGACACCTGTAGTCTGATCGTACGAAATCATGTCGCTGTTAAGTTTGGCATACCATAAATCCGAATCGCCCCAGGTAAGGTAAGATGTTCTGTTGTTGTCAACAATAACGGTAGGATTAATATTCCCTTCACCGCAATGTTCTGTAATCAATGGTTTTCCCAACAAATCGGTAAAAGGTCCGATAGCTTTGTCGCCTACTGCCACTCCTATCACTTTTTTGTTGGTAGCTTTATCTATTGCACTGACGTACCAGTAGTATTTGTTACTTGTACCCCTGACACTGTGTGAAGCTGATCCATCAATTGACTTTGCCCAAGCAAACGTTTTATGGGCATCAATGGTACGAAGTTTAAAGCTTTGTTCAGTCAGAGGAACTTGTACTACTCCAACCTTTTGATCGAACGAAATCATATCCTGATTAAGTTTTACATACCACAAAAACGGATTTCCCCAATATAAGTAAGCCTGTCCATCATCGTCGATGTAAACTGTCGGGTCAATGTAGCCATAGCCAGTCAACAATGGTTTACCAAGCGCATCTTTAAATGGACCGGTCGGGCTGTCGGATACAGCCACTCCAATGGCATTTCCACCGTTTTTTTGATTCACTGGCAAGTAATAATAGAACTTACCGTTACGATAAATACATTGACCGGCCCAAGCATCGCCGCGCGACCAGTCAAAAGTCTTGTACGACAAAATCGGACCATGGTCAGTCCAGTTCACCATGTCGGTGGTCGAATAGCAACGCCAGTCGTTCATTGTAAAAAAGTTTCGAA
>Ga0302215_10002494_pt1 | contig 12602 bp, 9 predicted proteins | sample II_Fen_N3_1_FD_194580 | JGI IMG/M metagenome (GOLD analysis project Ga0302215, IMG submission 194580) | Peat permafrost microbial communities from Stordalen Mire near Abisko, Sweden - II_Fen_N3_1 | ecosystem: Environmental > Terrestrial > Soil > Wetlands > Permafrost | place: Sweden: Abisko... | reverse complement strand
AAGTAAACTATGTAAATGGTTTACATAATTTTTAAAAAAGCATATTATGAATTTGCACAAGGAGTTTGGAGTTAAATGTTTTCAACGTTTAGAAAATTTTATTTAAAGATGCGCGTTTTCTTTTATTCTAGAAGAAGGGCCATAAACGGAATTGTTGTCAAGGCAATGATTTTGATTTTGTTTTACTTGTTCGTTAACTCCATAGTCATTGAACGATTACTAATAGGCAAGGCTCACAATGACGAAATAAACCAAAGGTATTCAAGTGCAATTTCTTTATATAATGTTGCTTATTTTTACTACTATTGCAACCATTATTCAGAAGATAACAAAAAAATATATTTAGAAATCCCTTATAGAATATCGATGTGTTATCTGAAAGCTGGGGACAGAGAAAAATCAGTAGAAAACATGCTGCTTGGTATAACCGCAATCCAAAAACAGTATGGTATTATGTCCAAAGAAACAGGGTATTTTATAAGAAAATATTTAATTGAGTATTACCTTGAGAACAATAAAAACGTTTTGGCCCATCAAGAGTTTGATAATTTGTTGGTAATTTATAGGACTGTTGGTTATAACGATAACGAAATGTCTGATATTATTCGTCTTAGCGGCGATTTGTACTATAATCAGCATCAGTATGAGACCGCGATGGGTTATTATGAAAAAGCATACAAAGAAATTTCTCAGCAAAATCAGATTGATTATGAGGTTTTTTCAAAAATTGTTTGCAGAATATGTGCATACGAAATAGAAAACCAAAGGGTGGATAATGCAGTTAATATTTATAAAAGCTCGATAGACATTCTCAGAAGTTCAGGCAGAAAGCAAAATGAGTTGACAGCAACGATGCTTCTTCGCTTAGGTGATTTGTATGCTAAAAGTGAAGATAACCAAGTCTCAAGAAACGCGATACCATACTATGAAGAGGCAATAGAAATAATTAAAACTTTGCCTAATACAACATTCTTGAAGCAAAATTTAAAAGCATATCTCCTAATCCTAAAGGACTTGGATACTAAAGATGCCAAATTTACAAATGTTCAAAAGATTGATGACGAACTCACAAGAATGAAAAGATTTTCTTTCTTGTATTAGTTCTCCCTTTGAGCTTGCGGAAAAATTAGGAATTTTTCTCGCAATCTCCCTCGTCCGGCTCTCATCCTCACCGCCGACTATCCCGCAACCGGTAAGGATGAGAGCACTTCCAAGTTCGGATTTGAAAAAGTTCTAAAAACTGTCATTTTTAGACTTTTTCCGCATCCTCTTTATTGACTTTTAGACAAATATGATTAAAAACATGTTATGGTTTCAACCAGTTAGAGGATTTTTGTGTAAAAGCTTTAATATTCTTCGTATTTTGACGAAGTCTATTAAAGGAGGAATGAAAAAGTACATGTTTTCACCGATGATTCAAAATTTAATAACAACAGGAGGGCAAAGGGCAGCAGAGCAAAGAGCGATGCAGCTTCAAACGGGCATTATTAGTGCGCAAGTCCAACCGACGTCACTCCCTTCTCAGGGTGCGAATGTTCAACCTTTTCAACAGGTTTTGCAATCGACTGCCCAATCTCAGTTCGGGTCGCTTTTGACGGGTCCATCCGCGACTACGAGTGTGGATGCACAGATTTCTGTTCAGCCTCAGCTTAGAGAGTACGCGCAGACTTCAAAACCGCAGATTTTGAGCATGATTTCTCAAATAGCAAAAAAACACGGGGTTGATGAAAAATTGGTAAAGGCTTTGGTTCAGCAAGAATCAGGGTTCAATCCTAAAGCTACTTCTTACTGCGGGGCGAAGGGATTGATGCAATTGATGCCGGGTACCGCTAAAACTCTCGGTGTCACTGACCCTTACAACCCGGTTCAAAATGTGGACGGTGGGGTAAGACATTTGAAATGGCTTTTGAGCAAATATAACGGGAATAAAATTTTGGCGTTAGCTGCATATAACGCTGGCTCTGGCGCAGTCGACAAGTATGATGGCGTTCCGCCTTACAAAGAAACCCAAAACTATGTAAGAAAGATTTTGGCTAATTATTTGAGTTAGTTAATGCGAGCGAAGCAGAAGGTTATGAACTACCAATAATCTAAGACGCGAATTTTGGCAATAGACGCAATTTTTTGTATGTTCGGGTTTTATCTTTGTATGCAAGTATCAAACAGAAATAATAATGTCAATTTCACAAGTACTCCCCTACATTATGTCAACCTCAAAAATCTGGCGAAAGATGGTGGCGGAGGCTTTGTCAAAGCTGTTTTAACAAGGCTAGATCCTAATGATAAAGCTGATCTTGCTGCCTTGAAAGAAGCTAAAAAAAGTTGGAAGCTAAAACATTGTGTCGGCGATCAGTTTTTAACCGAGTTTGAATCTCAGGGGATGAGTTTTGGCTTTAACGCTGTGGAATTAGTCAGTGAAGAACCTCTCGTGAAAAAAATTATTGGTCTCGTTAGCACAAGTATCGACGATTTTGATGGGATTTCTCTTTTTTCGCTCAATACATTATTTACCAAACCCAGTTTTAGCAAGGCTATGAGGTCGAGAAAAATCAGCGGGGTTGGTGAAATTATGCTTGGAGAAGCAATTTTTAATGCTAAAAAATCAAATTCATTTGATATGTCTTTTAATTCGAGCATGAGTGCCGTTAAATTTTATAAAACAACTTTTGAGGACGCAGGGATAGAACTTACTTCGAAAAAATATAATCCTCAATCTTGTGATTTTAGGCTTTTCCCCGAGGATTTTGACAAATATATAAATCACGTGCAAAAAAAATATAACATGGATTTTTCAGCAACGATTTAGGTATAAAGAATAATTCCTTTTCTTATTTAAGATATAGAATTTTAGGCAATTTTTTTTATGTTCTGGTTTTATGTCTGTATGAATATACAAAATCAGAAAAATAGTGTTAATTTTACAAGCACTCCGATACATTATGTCAATCTTAAAAAGGTTACAAATGGTGTTGAGGATGGCTTTATCAAGGCTGTTTTTACAAAGCTTAATCCAAATGATCTTGAAGGAGATTGCTTGGCGATTGAGAAAATTAAAGAGACATGGAAAGAAAATGATATGGCAGAAAAATTTGCAGGAATCTTCAAATTTTTCAAATCAGATCTTAATTTTTATAATGCGCTAGAGCTTGTCGGAAATAATAATTTGGATGAACGAATTGTCAGCTTGGTTAAATCTTCGATAGAAGGTGGACGGACGTTGAAGCTGTCGATATTGTTGTCCAAACCAGAGTTATCTAGGGAAAATATTCAGAGGCCGATAAAAAATGTCGGAGAATTGATGCTTGGGGAAATTTTTAATAAAGCTAAACAATTGCAAGTTTCCAGGTTAGAGTTCGAGTCAGCTGAAGATGCTTTTTATATCCATGTTTTGACAAGGTTGGGATTGAGTTAACTAGTGACAAATATAATCCAGTTAAGAATAAATTTAGTTTGCCAAAGGAAGATTTTGATAAATACATAAATTATATTCAAAATGAGTATAAAACTAATTTTTCCTCCACAATTAGATAGAAAGCATAATTCCATTTTTTAATTTTACGTATATAATTGTAGGCATGGGTATTTTAGAAGTTAAAAATCTGAATTTGGGCTTTGAAACAGAAGCGGGCTTTAAGCAGGCTTTGTATGACGTTTCCTTTTCGCTTGAAAAAGGCAAAATCCACGCACTTGTGGGCGAATCTGGTTGCGGAAAAACAATAAGTGCGATGAGTATCTTGCGGCTTTTGCCCAAGACGGCAAAAATCAAAAGCGGTGAAATATTTTTTGATGGTCGTGACTTGCTTAAATTGAGCAATTTCGATTTGGAAAACATCCGCGGTTCGAAAATCGCTCTGATTCCTCAGGATCCTATGACTTCACTCAATCCGCTTTTTACGATTGAAAATCAACTTCTTGAAGTTATAGAGAAACATCAGGGACTCAAAGGAAAAGAAGCAGTTCAAAAGGCTATTGAGGCTCTTGAGATGGTGCAAATCCCTTCAGTGAAGACTCGTTTGAAATCTTATCCGCATGAGTTTTCAGGCGGAATGAAACAGCGAGCGATTATTGCTATGGCACTTGCCTGCAACGCTCAAGTGATAATAGCAGATGAACCAACAACGGCGCTGGACGTGACAATTCAGGCGCAGATTATGAATATTTTAAGCGATATAAAAAAAGAAACTGGTACTTCTATTCTTTTGATAACGCATGATTTGGCACTTGTTGAAGATTGCGCCGACGAGATTTCCGTGATGTATTCGGGTAGGATAGTCGAAAGTGCTCCTACACAGGAGTTTTTTACCAATACAAATCACCCTTATTCAAAAGCACTGTTGAAATCTCTGCCGTCAAATATAACAAACAAAAACGAAAGGCTTGCCATTATTAAAGGACAGCCGCCTTCGATTCAGCAAAATATTTCCGGATGCAAATTCCACCCGAGATGCGAATTTGCGATGCCTGTCTGTTCAAAAGTTGTTCCCGAGCTAAAGGGAATAGCCAAAGAACACTGCTCAGCTTGCCATTTGAATGATTAGCTGCTTACAAGCGCTTTGTCTAGCATATTTCTGTAAAACTCGGTATTGATATTAAGTTTTTGACCTATCTCCATAAGAGTTAGAACAAACTTTTTGTCTGCCGATTTACCTGATTTTTTGATATTGTCGATGATGTCGCCAAGCTCGTGGAATATTCTGTTGTAGTAAATATTTTGCGCTTCTGCTATATCAACACTCAATTCAAGTTTCTCGATGTTGTCAAAGACTTCCAAAGTAGCCTCTGCCTGCTGAATTTCAAGGCCCTGAGCTAATCTGGAAATGTTTTGAGAGACCTTTTGGCTGAAAATTTTATTAGTCGGTGTTTTGTCAATTTCAATTCCGATTTTTTTGGTTTCAAAATTAATATCCATTGCCTGTTGAACAAGGTTGTTATCAAGCAACCCTTTGCTGTCTATAATCAAGTCGTTGAACTGTTTGCTCAACGTATAGCCAGCTGAAATCTTGAACTCGTCAGGAATACTGAGCCCCAAGCTTTGCATATGGTAGATAGAACTCTTGCCGTCGGTGTACATTTCTTGATACATTTGGGCGAATTTCTGCATTTTACCTTTGAGCATAATTTGTAGGATTTTTCTTCTTTCCTCGATGAAAATATCTTTCAAAGTGTAATATTCGCGTCCAAAATATTCGTCCAACGCTCTTATAATCTCTGTTAGAGGGCTGAGCATGAAAATTCTGAACAACTCTTTTTGAATATTAGTGTATTCGTTTTCGTCGCTGAATTCTTTTATCGCGCAGTGGAAGTCTCCGCCTGAGTATTGCACAAGCGCAAACATCACGTTCGATTTTTGCAATGTAACTTTTGATTGAATTTCGATATGTCCGATAACGAGCTTTGAAGTGCCCTTTTGAACTTTTTTATAAGATTGTTTTTTGATTTTGTAGCAATAAACGTCTTCCTCGTCTTCAAAGTCTTCGTATAGAGATGAAACGGCCCACAAGCTTGCTATTTGTTTGGTTGTAACAATCGAAGGTTTTACAAATTTTTCGAAAATGTCTTTTCCGGTTCCAAATTCAGGGAAGTTACTTTTTGCTTCGTCCAAAATTTCTAAGAATCGTTTTTCTATATCTTTTTTGCTGAAACTTTGAGCTAATTGCATAGCGCGAGCTGCATATTTCATAATTTGCGTTGTTTCAATACCAGAAATTTCTGAGAAGAACCAGCCGCAGCTTGTGTACATCAACATCGCCTGACGCTGAATTTCTAAAAGTTCCATAGCTTTGACTCTTTTTTCTTCAGATAAGTCAGCAACAAAATTTTCCTTTTGGAAATTTTTTATGACCAGTTCGTTTCTGTCTAAAATTACGCTGATGTAGTTGTTTCTGGCATCCCAAGGTTTTTTGAAATAGTTTTTACCCTCTTTTTCAAAGATTGTAACCAATTCATCGCGTAAGTAATCAAGCGCGTCTCTAAGCGGTTTACGCCATTTTTGGTTCCAGCCTGGATGGCCGCCTGTTGAACATCCGCAATCTTCTTTCCATCTGCCGACGCCGTGAAAACAGCTCCAAGATGAGGATTGTTTTATGTCCACTTCAAACTCGCTCGGGCATTTTTCTAGATACTGAGCGTAATTAACGATTGTGAAGCCTTCTTCTTTTGCGCGAACTCGCAAAACGTATGAAAGTGCCATATCGCCGAATTTTGTGTGGTGACCGTAGCTTTCGCCGTCTGTCGCGATGTTTACAAGCTGGCAATAGTCTCTGTTGTCAGAAGCCCCTTCTCTGAGTCTTCGTACAAATTTGTTTCCGTCTTTTAAGATTTCGTCGAACGCAACTGATTTCGATATTGCCCCGTCATAAAAGAATAAATCGATAAATTTATCTGGTGCGGATTTAAGATAATATCTGTAAGCGCGCGCAGGGTCTATGTTACCCCAACTCACGTCAGACCAATCTCTATCTCCGATTTTTCTAAATTTCAACGCCTGATAAGGAGATAAGATTGTATATTTAATGCCGTTTTCAATTAAGACTTTCAAGGTGTCATCATCGACTGCTGTCTCTGCAAGCCACATACCTTCTGGTTTTCTGCCGAATCTAGATTCGAAATCTTTTATGCCCCAGATAGTTTGCGTTTGTTTGTCTTTTTCGCTCGCTAGTGGCATTATCATGTGGTTATAAACTTGTGCGATAGCGTTTCCGTGTCCGTCGTGTTCCTGAACACTGTTTATATCTGCTTTTATGACGCGTTCGTACGCTAAAGGTGCGAACTCTTCCATCCAGGAAAGCAGGGTCGGACCGAAGTTGAAGCTCATATATTCATAGTTGTTCACGACATCCAAAATTCTGTTTCGGCTGTCTACGATTTTTGAAACTGAGTTTGGATTATAACATTCGCCGTTTATTCTTTGGTTCCAGTCGTGAAAAGGTGAAGCACTGTCTTGTAATTCGACAGCTTCAAGCCATGGATTCTCTCTGGGTGGTTGATAAAAATGTCCGTGTATTGTCAAAAAAATTTCTTTTTGATTCATCCTAAACTCCAAAATATTTATAATGCATTATAATCTTACACTATTTTTCAATAAAATGCATCATCAGATTATACCAAAGAAATTATTTTTTGATTTCTTTTGGTTTTTGGCTTAACACAACAAATTTGTCGACATTAATCCAAGTATCGCCCAACGCTGTTGAAAAAACAGTTCCGCTGTACTCGATTTCATCACCCGAGCTCAAATCTATGTATTTTTCAGCAATATCTCTGTCGAGAAAATTTTTCATTTCAGAAAGCGGAATAGTGTGGTTTTGGACATCGCTTCTTTTAATTAGGAAAGTGATATATTTTTCTGAACTTCTGTATGCAGGTTTGTAATCCAATCCTAGCGTAGAGAATTTGTCGAATTTTGCTTTGATTTTAATTTTTCTGTTCAAATATTTTCCAGGGTTAGCCACAACTTCAAGCGGATTTACACTCTCATAATTAGCTATCTCTTGCTTGGGTGCAACAGTTTTTGGTGTAAAAGCTTGTTGGACGTTTACCGGAGTTTTCGCTGGTGCTTTAATGCTTTTTACAGCCGCACTTGTTCCAAGTCCTAAACCTGCTGATACCAACACAGTAAACAATATTAATTTTATTTTATTCTTGTTATTATTCATATTTGGCCTCTTTCTTTTTTATTTTTCTCATTGTAACACAAGAAAATCAAAAAGTTATTGTCATATCTACTACTTTAGATTATCCTCTTGAGTTTAAAAAATTTGTCAATAAAATCGGGACGAGTTTGGCAGGAAGTGCCGAAAAATCAAACACAAGCTCATTTATCCCCATTTTTATAAGGTCGTCGACTTCGTCAAATCTTTCGAGAATTTTGTCTTCAAACATGTGCATTCTGCAAAATCCGTCGACCGTGAACGGATAAATTTTCTTCAAAGACGGGTCTTTAAGAGCGTATTCCCCTTTATGGCAAGGTGCCTTGCATGATAATCTTGAGATAATCGCCGAATCGTTGTTCAAAGGACAAAGTCCAAGGCTCGGAACCCTAACGTTTCCGGCAATCGTGTATTTTTTGTTTTTGATGACGTTTTTAATCTTCTTAAGCGTGTCTTCCATGTTGCTGAAGGTTGTAAAATCAGCAGCTTCAATGTTGTGTAGGTTGTTCAAACAATTGATTGAAAGGCTGTTTAGAAGGTTAATCCCCTGACCGATTTCGATAGGTATTTTGCTAAGTTCTGGGTCGTTTATTACCGCCCAAAAATAGCCGATATTGTTGATAATCAAAGAATTAGGCATAGGCTCTTGGAGGCAAAGCCCTTTTACGTATTCATAAACCCTGTCAAAATCTCGTTCGATAAGGATTCTCGGCGTTGAAAGCTGTAATTGGATTTTATTCGCCTGACAGAATTTTTTTACGTCTTTCATAAGTTCGTTAAAACTGCTGGTTGCCAAATCCACAGTAGAAAGGATTTCGCCGTATTCGATTGAATATATTGGGTTAAAGCCTAATTTTGTGATGAACTTTTTGACCTGCTTTATCTGGTCCATACTTGAAAGTCTTAGGTTTATTTTGAAATCTTTGATTTTTTCATAATCGGCATCTTTCTTAAACCTCGTGCGTTTTATTTCCCAGTCAAATTTGTGGATATTTCTGCTGAATTTGAAATCCTTGCCCTCGGCGCTCATCATTTCGCCAGAGAAGTGATTTGTCTGGTAGTTGCTTTTTCTCAAATGTTTGAACGGCAGTTTTTGGTTCTTGAACATCTTTGGTTTGTCCAAAATTTTCTCAACGAGTTCGATTCCTTCTAATATTTCGTCAGAAGAGCTGAATTTTCCTTTGATAACAACGCTGTCAATTGCGTTGAGTTTTTTTATGTCTTCTGCACACCAAGGCAGGTTGTCAGAATCGATGGCAAGCGGAAGGTTTGTATACTTCTTTATTTTTGCGATGTTTTTGAGGTAGATTTCTTCTGTAATGATTACCTCGTCAACCTTGTGGAACGTGTTTACGAAGTCGATACCTGAAAGGTTGTGGATGTCGAAATAAGAATCGATAATTATCTTGAATGGAAGGGTGAAAACCTTTATAGCTTCAAGAATAGCAAAATTGTTGATAAAAATTCCGTCGATTTGAGTGGTTTTTAGAAATTTTATCATTTTCTTGATTTCTGTTAAGTCATCTTCTGAGATATCGTGCTTAAAATTGATGTAAATTTTGGAGTTGTTTTTGTGCGCAACGTCAATAAATTCATTTATATAGCTGAAATTATTATTTAAAAACTTGTGATAATAAACATAAAAATCTCGGCATTTTGTATGCGGGATAAAGGATTCAATATCCTCAGGTTTTTTTACGGGTGCAATTATCGAAATATCTTTCATAAGAACCATTGTACAATTTTTCCCCTTGAAAATAAACGGTTTGTTAACAAAAGTAATATCTTTTGCCAATAATCTTATAAAATGCTAGAATATCAGAGGGAAGAGCAGTATCTTTAAACGGCGAAAGTTGAATAAAATACACCAAACAAGGGATACTTTAAAGTATAGTCAATTATACAATCTATATAGGGTTTCCATTAAGTTAGGAATGAGAATGGTTAGAGGATCTAAAAAAAATAATACACCGAATAAAAAGGGGAAATTGGTTCTTGCAAAAGATCCAAAACAGCTTGCTCTGGCAATAATTGTCATTCTCATCTTCTTGGGGAATTCAATTTATATGCTTGTTAAATACGTTCAGGAACAAACTCCTGTCCCTGCTTCTACAACAGCACAACAGGGTGATCCGAGGGATATGAGACCGAACCGGGAATTGCCACAGGAAAATCCTGGCGCGACCGCCACAACTACTTCTGCAAGCCCATCTCAAAATGTGCAAGATCCTAACGCTTCAGTAGATTCAGACAAGATTGCAAGAGTTACCCAGCCAGGCTCACAGCAGGCGGCACCTTTACAACCAGTCCAAGGTGTAAACCAAGTCGTTCCGATTATAATAGTTCTACTTCTTTCAGCTTTAGGTTATGGAATATACACTTACTTGAAGAAGAGCGGTATGCTTGATAAACCATTTAATAAGCCGGGCTTTGCTTCTAAGGGAAAATCCGGGAAAAAGAAAAAAGGCGGAAAAGAAGAACTTGCACTCGCAAAAGATTCAAAACAGCTTGCCATTGCAATAGCTGTTGTTCTAATATTTGTGGGAAATTCAATCTATATGGTTGTTAAATATATTCAGGAACAGACGCCTCAGCCAATGGTTGCTCACAATACACAAAATATGACTCCTGAGCAAAGGCTCGCTCAGCAGCAACAACAAAATCTGGAAAGTCTTTCTCAAGGCGGAAACACTCCGACTGATGCCCCGAATGTAGCTCAAGATGCCAATGATATTTATTCTCAAACGTTGAGCCTAAAAGGTGATGAACATGCTGTGAACAATGAAGCAAAGAGAATGGTTAAAGATGCAGAAAGCGATATTGAAATCATTCCAAGAAAAGTCATAAGAGATAGAAACGGTAAAATGGTTAAGATTGTCGTAGACAGTTCTGGACGTTCAAATCCGTTTCTACCTGCTTCGGAGAATTTTGTTCCTTCTTCAACGTCTTCAATGCCGTTCTTGCCACCTCCGCCTGAAACACTTCAAGTAGATTCAGATGCAGGTAAGGTCATGACGACAACAATCTCTGGAATTTTGTACGATAAATACAGCCCTTCGGCAATTATAAATATTGAAGGAGTTGACTATCTTGTAAAAAGAGGTGATGTTGTAAATAGATACAAAATTTTATCCATAGGAAAAACACAAGTCCTTGTTCAACTTGGTAAAAACGTTTACCAGGCAGGTGTGGGAGAACTCTTATCACTGACTAATTTGAACTTTAATACTATTGCAAATTTAAATAAAAAATTCGGCGGGAATAATATTTCCGTAAACGTTAGAAAAAAAAGTTATTAACAGGGAGTAACAAATGATAATTGAAAATATGAGAAAAGTTTTATCTAGTGTTGTCATAGCAACTTATTTAGTTGTATATGCTGCACCAATGGGCTTGTGTATAACAAGTACACCTCAGATAGACGGCGGAGTCCAAAAGCCTGCTTTGAGATCGGCAGTTAGCGTTGCCCCTTTGAAGCTAGAGGGTGATATTTCTCTTACAAAAGGCAATCCGAAAATCAGTCTGAGTTTGAGAGATTCAGATGTAAGACAGGTTTTGAGAATGTTTGCGGACAAAGCCGGGCTAAACATAATTTTCCATGAATCTGTCGGCGGAGCTGATTCAGCTTCTACAACCCAAGCTTCATCAACAAGCGGACAATCAGGTCAGTCCTCAAGTGGACAGGCTTCTACAACCAGTACGACTTCTTCAAGCGGGTCTTCTTCAGGGAAGGTTACTCTTGACTTGGTTAATGTTCCGTTAAACGATGCTTTTAGAATGGTAATGCAAGTAACCAATTTAACATATTATATCGACCATAACACTATGGTTGTTACTTCAGCAGAGGCTGCTAAAAGCTTAAATATGTCAAAACAACAGATGATGACAATCCCTGTTAAATATGTAGACGCTTCAACAATGGCTACATTTTTAAACAAAAACATATTTTCGATAAATAAACCGGGTCTTTCAAACGCTGAAATCGCGATTACCAACCCAAGCACAAACGAAATATTGATATTTGGGACTCCAAATGATTATACAATGGCGAAGAAAGTCGTTGAACAATTCGATAAAAAGCCAAAAGAAGAAATTTTCGTGGTTAATCATACGACTCCGAAAGAAATGTCTGAATTGTTATGCAAAAGTTTGTTCGGTAATAGCACAACTTCAAGCAGCAGCTCAGATTCTAGCAGCGGTTCTTCGTCTTCAGGCTCTTCTTCTGGTTCCTCAGGTTCACCTACCGGCGGTGCAGCAAGTATGTCAGGGTCGCCTACCGGATTTGCAGAGGGACTTACTCTCGGGACGGGCGTTCTTGCTTGTCAGGCTAGCGGTTCGGTCACGGCTGGGCCTTTATCTTCTTTTGGAACATCAAGCCTTGCTGTTACTTATTTTTCTCAAAGAGGTACAATAAGTGTTATGGGCGGTTCTGCTCAACAAATGGAAATGATTAAAGAATTTATCCATAATAACGATAAAAAACAACCTCAGGCGTATTTGGAAATTTCCATTATAGAATTGAACGAAAGTGGTTCAAAGACTTTCAACAACACTTGGAATATCAATAGTCAGTTCTTCTCAGGTAGTTTTGATGGAACAGGCGGATTGGCACAGAATATTCCTACTATTTTTGGCGAAAACTTTTATGATGTTGCGACTGGTTCTAGTACAGCGACATCCTATCTTGCTCATGCCACAGGAGCTCCATCAGTGCAATATACAATGAGCTATTTAGTCAAAAATGGTAAAGGCCGTGTGCTTGCCAATCCAAAAATTATGATTACAAATGGTGAGCTTTCCACAATAGATTTGTCATCTGATTATGTAAAAAAAGTAACGTCTCAAATCGTTACTACATCAGGATCGCTAACGCCAACCGTCCAAAAGACTTATGAAATAGGTAGCGATGAGGGGATAAAAGTTGAACTTACTCCATTTATAAGCCCTGACGGG
>Ga0302215_10002491_pt1 | contig 12610 bp, 11 predicted proteins | sample II_Fen_N3_1_FD_194580 | JGI IMG/M metagenome (GOLD analysis project Ga0302215, IMG submission 194580) | Peat permafrost microbial communities from Stordalen Mire near Abisko, Sweden - II_Fen_N3_1 | ecosystem: Environmental > Terrestrial > Soil > Wetlands > Permafrost | place: Sweden: Abisko... | reverse complement strand
AAGGTATCTTCCGATAATTCATCCAACGAATCTTTAAATGGGGTGGCAATGAAAACAGGGCTCTTAAAATCCTGTGCAACCTGTATAACCGGATCGGCATTCCAGGTAGGTATTCCTGATTTTGTTGCCATTGCCTTCCCTAAATTCCGTGAAGCTTCACGAACAGCCAGCGCAATCATAGGTGCTGTATTTACCAGGTCTTCCCCCAGAATCAGTACAGCATCGGCTTTTTCAATTTGCTTTAAGGAAGGGGTTTCAATGCCGCTTTGTTGCAGGAAATCTACGACTGTTTTGGTAAGCTGTTGTTCTTTACCGGAAATTCCGGTATAGAAATTGTCTTTTCCAGCCAATACCGACAAGGCGTAGTTTGATTCCAGTGAAGCCCTCGGTGAACCTATGCCAATTACTTTTTTACCGGGTGCAAATGTATTCTCCAGAGTTGAGTAAAGTATTTCATCCGATGTTTCCTCTGCGGGTTGTTCTCTTTTAGAACGGATCACTGCTTTCCGGATCCGTTTTTCGTCATTCACAAACTCATAGCCAAATCTACCCCGGTCACAAAGGAAGTATCCGTTTACTTCTCCGTTATACCGGCTCATGATACGTCTCAACGAATCGTACCGTTCACTGGCAATGGTATTGCAACCCACACTGCAATGCACGCATACCGAAGGGGCATTCGATAAATCCCACTTGCGGGTGTAGTGTTTCATCAGGGTCTTATCGGTAAATACGCCCGTAGGACATATCTCCACCAGGTTGCCGCTGAATTCGTTCTCCAGGGTGCCATCTTCTGTTCGTCCAAAATATACGTTATTTCTTGAAGAAAAAGCATTCAGGTCTTTCCCACCGGCATAATCCCTGTAGAACCTTACGCACCGGTAGCATTGTATGCACCTGTTCATTTCATGATGGATAAACTGCCCAAGGTCCTGGTTCTGATAGGTTCTTTTTTTGAAGTCAAACCGGCGGTAATTGTGTCCGGTCATTACGGTCATATCCTGCAGATGGCATTCCCCGCCTTCGTCGCAAACCGGACAATCGTGCGGGTGATTGGTCATTAGTCCTTCTATAACCGCTGCACGGAATTCCTTTACCTCTTTATCTTCTGTGGATATAATCAGACCCTCCATGACAGGTTCCATACATGACATCACAATTTTGCCTTTCTGATCGTCTGCATTCCTGAATTTCTTTACAGCGCAAAGGCGGCAGGCACCTACCGAGCCAAGTGCACCGTGATAACAAAAGTGCGGTATATCCAACCCGAGTGCCAGGCAGGTTTCCAACAAGTTTTTTGCTGGATCCGCATCGTAGTATTTTCCGTCTATTTGGATTTTTATCATGATTTCCAGGGACATTTTTTTTTGTTGATATGGCTAACAAAATCATCGTGAAAATAGTTCAGTCCACTCTGTAGAGGCTCTGCTGCCCCGGGTGCATGGGCACAAAAGGTATTCCCCGGAGCCAGGTATTTCGTCTGGAATCTCAGGATATCCAGATGTTCCATCCTTCCATTCCCCGATTCAATGGCAAGCAGTATCTTTTCTACCCACGGGAGTCCTTCCCTACACGGTGTACAGAAACCGCAACTCTCGAGTGCAAAGAAACGTTCTATATTATGCAAAAAGGCAACCGGGCATGTTTTGTCATCCAGTATGATCATGGTTCCGGTACCCATACGGCTTCCTGCTTTAGCAACCGTTTGAAAATCCATTTCAATATCCAGATGCTCTTCAATTAAAAAGTCGGTGGATGCTCCTCCCGGCAATAAACCCCTGAACCCATGCCCTTCCAGCATACCACCCGCATGTTCCTCCAGGATTTCTCGAACGGTGGTTCCCAACGGTAATTCCCAAAGTCCGGGTCGTTTTACTTTCCCGCTGACGCCAAACAGCTTGGTACCGCCTGTTTCTGTCAGGCTCAGGCCCTTGAACCAATCGGTGCCATTTTCCACAATATGTGATATCCAGCACAACGTTTCCACATTGTTGACAACGGTTGGCCTGCCGAATAACCCGCTTATTGCAGGAAATGGAGGTTTTGTACGTGGTGTGGCCCTTTTACCCTCCAATGAATTCAGCAAGGCGGTTTCTTCCCCGCAAATATATCTTCCCGCACTCGAGTGTATGTTCATTTCCAGGTCATAGCCAGTTCCCAGGATATTCTTTCCCAGCAATCCTGCCTCATACGCTTCCGCAATGGCATCCCGAAGTATAGCTTCTGCCTTTTTATATGCCCAACGCAGAAATATATACGCAGTCCCTGCCTGTATGGCATAGGCTGCAATGATCATTCCTGCTATTAGCTGATGCGGATTTCCTTCCAGCAAATATCGGTCCTTAAAAGTGCCGGGCTCCATTTCATCAGCATTGCAAACCAGGTATTTGGCTCCCTGATCCTGATCCATGGGCACAAGGCTCCACTTTGTACCAGTCGGGAATCCCGCACCCCCTCTGCCCAACAGGTTTGATGCCTTCACCATACCGGTTACCTCTCCGGGAGTCATTTCTTTCAGCGCTTTACGGACGCCGGCATAACCCCCTACTTTCTGATATTCTTTCAGAGTCAGCGGGATCGATAGGGAATTTATATGTTGGGTTAACGGTTTTTCCATCAGGATTTATTTGTAATTGTCTATGATGTTATCTGCTGTCTCAAGTGTAAGATGGTTGTAGTGGTCATTGTTAATCATCATCGAGGGTGCATGGTCACAATCCCCTAAGCAGGAAATGGGTAAAAGTGTATACCGGTTATCCGGAGTTGTTTGCCCGTAGCTTATCTGCAGTTTTTTTGAGATGTGTTCATAGATGGACTCATATCCCAGAATCATGCAACTCACCCCGTCACAAAGAAGTATTACATTCCTGCCGACAGGTTTCCTGTAAATGCGGCTGTAAAAGGTAGCCACACCATCCACATCCTCATTGGAAATGTCCAGGAATTGCGCAATGTCTTTCACCGCTTCATCCGATACCCAACCCCGGTGCCCTTGCACGATCTTCAACGCATCAATGCATGCCGCCGAAGGATACGGATATTGTTTCACCTCTTTCAGAATCTCTTTTTTTTCTTCTTCCGATAACATATTTATTATTTACTATTTTTTCATTTACTATTTACTATTTCTTATTCTCCTATTCAACCATTCACCTTAATCAACCAATTAACCAAATATTAATTATTTACTATTTTTTCATTTACTATTTACTATTTCGTATTCTCCTATTCAACCAATTAACCAATTAACCAATTAACCAATTAACCAATTAACCAATTAACCAATCAACCAATCAACCAATCAACCAATCAACCAACTCAACGATCCAGATCCGCAAGTACAAAGTCCATAGCCCCCAGTATCGCCAGCAAATCAGGAATGGTGTATCCTTTGCTGATATATGGCAACATTTGCATATGAGGAAAGGACGGAGTCCGTATTCTGGAACGGTACGAGGATGAACTTCCGTCGCTTACCAGGTAATACCCGTTACTTCCCTTTGCTGCTTCAATGGGAACCATTGCTTCCCCTGCAGGGATAACAGGTCCCCATGAAACTCCCACAAAATGATGAATCAACGTCTCAATATCTTTCATTGTGTTCTCTTTCCGGGGTGGAATGGCAAGGGGATGATCGGACTTGTACTCTCCGGTGGGCATGTTATTGATACACTGTTGTATGATCCTCAGGCTTTGGCGCATTTCTTCCATACGAACAATTGCCCGGTCGTAACAATCACCGTTTTTACCGAGTGGAATGTCAAATTCAAAATTCTCAAACCCTGAATAAGGTCTTTTCTTGCGGTAGTCCCAGTCACATCCTGTTGCACGAAGTCCGGAACCGGTAATTCCCCAGTCTATAGCTTCGGCTTTGGTATACACACCTATGCCAACCGTTCTGGCTTTGAATATACGGTTCTTTATAACGGCATTGTCAAACTCTTTGAGTCGTTTAGGAAAATAATTCAGGAATTCCTGCATGAGTTTTTCCCACCCAACGGGTAAATCATGTGCTACACCGCCAATGCGGAACCAGGAAGGGTGCATTCGTCCACCTGTTATGGCACCTACAATATCAAAAATCCTTTCCCTGTCGTTAAAAGCATAGAACACAGGTGACATTTGTCCCATATCCTGGGCAAACGTTCCGAGCCATACCAGATGACTGGCAATACGGAACAACTCACTCATCATGATTCGGATTACATTGGCCCTGTCGGGTACTACAATGCCTGCCAGTTTTTCAACGGAAAGCAGGTATGCCAGGTTGTTCATCACCCCGCTCAGGTAATCGATCCGGTCGGTATAGGGTATAAAGGTATGCCAGGTCTGACGTTCCCCCATTTTCTCCGCACCACGGTGGTGGAAACCAATATCGGGAATAATGTTTACAATGTCTTCACCGTGCAGTTGCAGAACCAGCCTTAAAAGTCCGTGTGTCCCGGGATGTTGTGGTCCTACATTGAGAAACATAAAATCACTGTCCTCACCCGAAGTCTCCAGTCCGTAATCTTCCGGTTTAAAAGTAAGCTCAGTATCCTCAGTAGTTCTCATTATTTCGGTCAGTACAAACGGATCCTGCTCGGTAGCCCGGGCATAATGATCTTTCCGTAACGGGAAGCCTTCCCATGATTTAGGCATCAGGATTCGTGTCAGGCGGGGATGTCCTTCGAATAGGATGCCAAACATATCATAGACCTCCCGCTCATACCAGTTGGCAGATTCCCAGATACTTGTAATACTCGGTACTGTCAGGTTAATGAAGTTTAGGGCTACTTTTATACGTATATCGTCATTCCGTTCAAAGGAGGTCAGGTGGTAAACAACGGTAAAATCGCTTTTGGGTTGATCGTTGCGGTTTTTACGCGTTCGTTCGTCTATGGCTGTCAGGTCATACAGCAGGTTGTAGGGTAAAATGATATCCGTTTTCAGGTATTTTAAAACAGGTACAAGGTTCTTTTTGTCAATCCACAGGGTGGCTGTTTCATCAATGGTGTCCTGGCTATATACAACAACCTTATCCCCAAACCTGGTAGTCAGTTCGGATATCACAGACATGGTTTCTTTAAATAATTGGTTCAATACTTCATTCATAATTTGACAGTTATCATTTCAAAAATACATATCACCTCATCGCCGCATCACCACAATATCCAATCATCCCATTAATCAAATCTCATTCATTGGCCTGATATTTCCCATTTTCTTTCTTTCTTCCATTTTCAAATCCCGCATGCTGGGTTTCTCCATTTGATGTACTCCCTGTGGTCCGATTGCCCAACTCAATGGACGTTCTTCCTTCCCGATCGATTCACGAAGTAATAGCAATCCTTCCATAAATGCATCTGGACGGGGTGGACATCCTGAAACGTACACATCCACCGGCAATATTTTATCCACACCCTGCACAACGCTGTAAATGTCGTACATGCCTCCTGAATTGGCGCAAGAGCCCATGGATATTACCCATTTTGGCGCCATCATTTGTTCGTATAACCGTAAGATGATGGGAGCCATTTTGATAAAAACCGTTCCCGCAACAATCATCACATCGGCTTCACGGGGCGTACTCCGTATTACTTCCCCACCAAACCGTGCCAGATCATACCGGCTGGTTAATGCAGTTGCCATTTCCACAAAACAACAGGATAATCCGAATCCGAAGGGCCATATGGAGTTTTTACGTCCCCAGGCAACCATTTCGTCCAACTTGCCGAATAATACTGTTTTGTACAGGTTCTCATCCGTTAGTTCCTTTTCTATGTCGAAGTTTCCGGCACCGGGTTTTATAAGTGAGTATTTCATTTTATCCTGTTTTTATATTTTAAAATCTTTTTTCCGTTAGGCCCGAAATCAAGTGCTCCAATGCTTAATTCATAAATCAGCAAAACCATTAATATGGCAATGAATATCACGATGCCAATATACCCCGGAAGTCCCAGTTCGCGGAATGATACTGCCCAAAGCATAATGAATGCTGCATCCAAATCGAATATCACAAAAAACATAGCGATAAGATAAAAGCTTGATGAAAAACGGAGCCTGGCATCTCCGGTTGGAGGTATCCCTGATTCGTAAGGTTCATCGGTTGTTTTTTCGTTATGGCGTTCACCCAGCACGTAGGAAAGTCCGATCATAATTCCGATAAGAGAAAATACAATGACAGCGAAAAGAATAAAAGGCCAGAGAATATTCGTGTGTTCCAACATAATGATCGATCTATTCTATTATGTTTGTTAATTCTAATTATACATTGAAACAAAAAAAATGTAGTTTTGTTTAGTTAAATATGATTTATGTTGACATTTAAAATTTAACGTGGTTTAATTGTTCATTACTATACTCGATGCCCCAATAGATTATTTTAACGCCTGTCCTTTCACCTGCAAACCCGTAACCCGTAACCCGTAACACGGAACATGGAACACTGAACAATATTACCCGTTCATCATCTCTCTGTCACGCGTTTTAAGATATTCCTTAGATATCCCATAGATATCCCACCCATATCCCACCTATATCCCATATCATATATAAGGTGGGTTATAGGTGGAATATTGGTAGGTTACGGATAGGTTACCGGAAGAAAAAGAAAAAAGAGATGACAAAGAAGTGATAAATGCCCAAGAGTTTTTCAAACATGGATTGCCATACCCCCCCCAAAAAAATGTGCAACATCTGGTAATCCGGGTGGAGACATCATGAGAATCGGCAATCAAATATGTAACAATATTTTAGAAAACAGGTTGTTTGAAATTATGAATAAAAATGATCAATATATATAAATATGAATATTTTGCCGATACAGGGTGATGCATTTCAAAATAGATTTCTAACCGGAATATTCACATTCAATGAACAAAAGGAGGGGGTGGATTTGTTTAAAAGACATTATACAAGGTCTTATATCAATTTGGTTTAAGAACTTAATAAAAACATTTGGTACAATATCCTATAAATAAATGATGTTATGAATTACCGGACAGAAAAAGATAGTATGGGTGATGTCCAGGTACCTGAAGAAATGTACTGGGGAGCACAAACCCAACGCTCGCTTATGAATTTCAAAATAGGACCTGCGTCGTCCATGCCTGTGGAAATTATTCATGCATTCGGGTATCTTAAAAAGGCGGCAGCCATTACCAATGAGAAATTCGGGCTGTTGCCCATCGAAAAGCTAAACCTGATATCGGAAGTGTGCGATGAAATTATCGGGGGGAAGCTGGACGATCAGTTTCCGCTGGTTATCTGGCAAACAGGATCGGGAACACATACCAATATGAATTGCAATGAAGTGATAGCCAATCGCGTGCATGTATTGCTCGGGAACAAGTTAGGCATTGGCAACCGGTTTATTCATCCCAATGATGATGTGAATATGTCGCAGTCGTCAAACGATACATTTCCTGCAGCGATGCACATTGCTGCCTATAGTAAGATTGTGGAGTACCTGATTCCCTCACTTGAAACGCTGGAGAGCACGCTGTGGGAAAAGTCAAAAGCCATGGCCTATGTAGTAAAAATAGGGCGGACCCATTTAATGGATGCTGTTCCGATAACACTTGGACAGGAATTCTCAGGGTATGCTTCCCAAATCCGTTATGGAATAAAGGCATTAAAAAATACGCTGGATCATCTCTCGGAGTTGGCCATTGGAGGTACTGCCGTTGGCACCGGTTTAAATGCTCCAAACGGGTATGATGTTGAAGTGGCGGCTACCGTTACCCGTATAACCATGCTGCCTTTTAAAACAGCCGACAACAAGTTTGAATCATTGGCATCCAATGACGCAATTGTGGAAACGCATGGTTCGATAAAACAATTGGCAGTAAGTCTAATGAAAATAGCCAATGATATCAGAATATCTGCTTCGGGACCCAGGTCCGGGATTGGTGAAATCAGAATTCCTTCGAATGAACCGGGATCCTCGATTATGCCCGGCAAGGTAAACCCAACCCAGGTAGAAGCGTTGACTATGGTTTGTGCCCGGATTATGGGGAATGACACGACCATATCCATAGCCGGCTCGAATGGACATTTTGAATTGAATGTGTTTAAGCCGGTTATGATCAGTGCTTTGTTGGAATCGGTTACCTTGCTTGCAGATGCTTGCCGGTCGTTCAATGATCATTGTGCTGTTGGCATTGAACCGAACCTGGAACAAATTGATGAGAACCTGAATAATTCATTGATGCTTGTGACGGCTTTAAATCCACATATTGGTTACGACAAGGCAGCTTTAATTGCTAAAAAGGCGTATGCAGATAATTCGAGTCTAAAAAAAGCTGCTGTTGAACTTGGCTTTCTAACCGAAAAAGAATTTGATGAATGGGTTGTACCGGGAAGTATGACCGGTCCAATGAAGTAGATTAGACTTTATATTGAAAATAAGTTGTTTATTGAATCGGATGAAGAAGAAATGAAATTGCACTAAACATTCTGTAATATTTCTTCGTTTAGATAGTACAATACGTATTTGGAAAAATATATAAATTATTTATACCGGTATTTTTGATATTTAATTTTTAATTAGAATGATTTTGATCCGGAGCAAGTAACGATTCACTGATGGAAATTGATTATTAACCCAATTTACTGAGAAATACCTTTTCATATTTTTTTTATATTTATACAACCTAAAAATTATGCCATCATTAGCAGCCATTTCTAAAATTGATTTTCCCTATAGATTGGACCAACAGGAAGTTAAAAGACGTGCAAAAGAATTATTCATAACCTCTTTCCCACAAGTGGAAAGAATGATGAGTGCATTTGATAATACTGAAATACTTACCAGGAATTTATGTAAACCGCTTGATTATTATAGCAACCTGCATACGTTTGAGGATCAGAATGCTGAATATATAAGAATATCGCTTGAATATTCCGTGAAAGCAATCGAAGAATGCATTAGTTCAGCACGCATAAATAAAGAGGATATTACGGATATCATTTTTGTATCCACCACCGGACTTTCTACTCCAAGTCTTGATGCATTGATTATTAACAAGATGAAACTCAGTCAGAACATTAACCGGATGGCCATATTCGGCCTGGGTTGTGGGGGAGGAGTGTCAGGTTTTTCTAAAGCAAGTATCCTGGCTAAAGCAAATCATAATGCAGTGGTGTTACTGGTAACAGTTGAACTGTGTTCATTGACATTTTTACGGAATGATTATAGCAAAAGTAATTTTATCGGATCAACTTTGTTTGCAGACGGTGTGGCGGCCTGTATCATTACAGGTGATAATGTAGCGAACAAAACAACGAATGCCATTTCGTTTTTAGCTAACCAAAGTAAATTGTACTACGATTCGCTGGATGTTATGGGTTGGGAGTTTCTTGATAAAGGATTTAAAGTCCTGTTTTCGTCGGATATACCGAGTATAATTGAAAAAAATGTAAACGCCGATGTTACATCCTTTTTAGACAAGCAGCAATTGAAACTATCGGATATAAAGAATTTTATTTTTCATCCGGGTGGTAAAAAGATATTGACAGCCTACGAGGAAGCATTGGATGTGCCGGGTGACTTTCTTAAAAATACCAGGGAAGTGATGAATGATAATGGGAATTTATCAAGCTGCACGGTTTTGTATGTGTTGGAGAGATTTTTTACCCATGGCTTTGAAGACGGATATGGATTGATGGTTTCAATGGGACCGGGATTTTCGTGCGAGATGGTATTACTTCAAATGAACAAAAAATAATATGACTTTTATCCTTTTTATATCATTTGTTATTCTCTTACGAATAGGGGAATTGTTTCTCTCCAGAAGCAATGAAAAATGGTTGCTGCTTAATGGAGCCGTTGAGTATGGACAGAAGCATTATTCGCTAATTGTCATGCTTCACATATCATTTTTTATATCCGTAATCGTTGAATATTCTGTAAACCAATCAGCTTCATATAGCTTGCTCTTGCTGATTCTCTATTTCTTTGTTCTTGCTTTAAAAGCATGGGTGATAGTATCGTTGGGTAAGTTCTGGAATACTAAGATTTTTCATATTCCTGATATTGCTTTAATTAAATCCGGACCCTATACTTATTTTAAACATCCCAACTACTTGATTGTTATTATTGAAATTGCGGTAATCCCGTTGATATTTCATTTGTACTTCACAGCAATTATATTTTCCGTACTTAATTCAATCATGTTGTTTGTAAGAATTAAAGAAGAGAATAGGGCGTTAAGGATTTAAGAATAAGAAAACAGGATTTGCATTTTTTTAATTGGATATTAAAAACAGGATGATGACTTTATTAATTAAAAATTAGAAATTAATAATTGATAATTGATAGATTATAGATAAGTAGGTACTTATAGGTTAGTAAATTGATCATTAAATATTAACTATTACTTGATTTATCAATCACTGTAAAATATGGAGTTGTAAAGATATAGTAAAGAATTAATATTGAGTTAGTAACAAATAAATATACAAGATCATGGCTATAACTAAAGTTTGGATAGAAGATGGGTGTACAGGTTGCGGTTTAAGTGAAGCAATTTGTCCTGATGTTTTTAAAATGGATGGAGAAGCAATGGTAATCGATGGAGTTGATTTCTCTAAATACGAGAAAGACATCATTGAAGCTGCTGAGAGTTGCCCGGTAGAAGTAATTAAATATTCGTAATAATATCGTGAAAGTTTATTTTTGAATTCTTTGCTCTTTCGATTAAATGTGAGCATTGAATTGCTATGTAGAGGAGTAAAATTCTTTAATTTGTAATTTATATTGAATTGGATCTGAATGAACCCAATTAACGATTAGATAATTAATACAGTATGAAAAATCTAAAAACGATGTTTATGGGAATCGAAATCGATAATCCCATAATTGCCGGAGCTTCTAATTTGGTAACTAAACCGGATAATCTCAAAAAATTAGAAGAACAGGGTATTGGTGCTATTGTTTATAAATCCTTATTTGAGGAGCAGATTCAGCTTGAAAGTTTGCAATTTGATGAAAAACTAAACGAATTCAACGACATCCACGCTGAAATGCTGACTATGCATCCCCAATTTGACTATTCCGGGGCTGAAGAACATTTGTTGAATATACAGAAAGCAAAAGAAAGTATTTCTATCCCGCTTATTGCCAGCCTGAATGCTGTTAATTTTGAAACCTGGGTGGGATATGCCAAATTAATAGCGCAAACAGGAGTAGATGGAATCGAGTTGAATTTCTATCCAAACTTTATGGATTTGGCCCATGAAGCCAGTGATATTGAAAAGGAACAACTCCGGATTGTTAAAGAAATAAAGAAGAGTATTTCTATCCCTGTCAGTGTGAAATTAAGTCCTGAATATACCAACACATTAAATCATATTAAAAAACTTGACGATCTGGGCATTGATACTTTCGTACTTTTTAATTCATTCTTTCAGCCTGATATTGACATTGAACACGAGAAACACATCAAAAAATACAATTTCAGCCATCAGGGTGACTATAAAAAGTCATTACGATTTGCCGGTTTGTTGTATAAGAATATCAAAGCTGAAATTTGCAGCAGCCATGGGATATTTACCGGTGAGGATGTCATTAAGCTCATATTGTCGGGGGCATCAAGTGTGCAGGTAGTAAGTACGTTGTATAAAAACGGAATTTCGCAGGTCAGTAAAATGAGGAGTGAAATAGAAGATTGGATGGAAAAAAAGAACTATAACAGCCTGGATGACTTTAGAGGTAAACTGTCAAATGACAAGCTTGATAAAAACCCGTTTGTTTATAAACGTGCCCAGTATGTGGATCTGATCATTAATGCTGAGAATATCTTCGGGAACAATTGATTAAACTCAACGCTCGAAGCTTATTGCACAATGCTAAATACGCTGTGCAACAAGCATAAACTGTTTGTAATCTGTTGTGACGGTGTCACGGGTTTTAGACATGATATTGTAGGTTTTCACAAGTTTAACATCAAATCCTGCCTGAACAAATAATTCCGACAGGTCGACAGTATCAAATCCACGATGGGGTATAGGTTCGAATCCATGAAAGGAGCCATCCTCTGATTCAAGATCGCCGATAACAACCCATGCGCCAGGCAGCATAATCGATGCCATATGTTTCAGTGTTCTTAGCGTATCCGGTATATGATGAAAGGCCATACATGAAAAGATCAGGTTAATATCCTTTTTTGTATAATCGAATACTTCCCCGTGTAGGATTTCTACTTTGCTATTGCCATTCAGTTTTTGCTTCAATACCTCCAGCATGGATTCTGAAGTGTCTTCCAATACCAGATGACCGACCAACGGTTCAAGCTGCAAACCTACCAATCCTGTACCTGTGCCTATTTCAAATGCTTTCCAGGTAGATAATGGTGTTACGTGACACAGCAATTCAGCCACAAATTTGTCAGTCATATTTATCTTATCAGGACTATCCCAATTTGTGGCTTTGCTTGCAAATGAATCGACCATACTTAATTTTCTTTTTGTTTGGATGAGATTCCTAGAATTGTGTACAGTGGACAGAAACTCACTAAACTGGTTAGTAAAAATACCAGCGAAACGACGATTAATACAATCCCTAATGTTCCTGTAACGACATTTGTAAAATAAAGTACCAGCATAACAACCGCGATCAGTGTCCTGA
>Ga0302215_10002490_pt1 | contig 12613 bp, 25 predicted proteins | sample II_Fen_N3_1_FD_194580 | JGI IMG/M metagenome (GOLD analysis project Ga0302215, IMG submission 194580) | Peat permafrost microbial communities from Stordalen Mire near Abisko, Sweden - II_Fen_N3_1 | ecosystem: Environmental > Terrestrial > Soil > Wetlands > Permafrost | place: Sweden: Abisko... | reverse complement strand
AGTACGCATAGTATTGTACATCCAGATTCAGTCAATCAATTTTCCGGTTTAACAGACAAATCAGGTATTCGCATATTCTCCGATGACATACGCATAGATCATTTAGGCGTAAAGTTTCGGATATATCAAACAGTCGGTGGATTTGTGGTTAAATCAAGCGTATGGGCTTCAAATTTGAACGATCTGGTATCGGGTGATGAATTAGTCACGTCAAGTCTTAGCGATCCACAGACGGCTTGCTATATCTGTGAGAGTACAACGGGGTTTAGTAATGTTTGGGATGAAAAACAATTAAATAAATAAGATATGAAAACGATAGAAAATTTTGCTTTAGAGACATCTAACAAAAAAGGTAATCAGTCATGTAAGGGCATGGTTCAAACTCAATTTGACAATGGCGTTTATGAGGGTATTAAGCTGGGCGTAGAGTTTGCACAGAAATGGATTCCGATTAGTGAAGAATTACCAGAAAACACATATCTATTTGAATTGCCTAATTTTGAATTGATACGATTTTTAGTCAGGGGAACAAATGGAAAAGAATGGGTAGCTAACAGGAGACACCAAAAAGATAGTAGCATTATCCCATATTCATTTTTTAGCTGCGAGACGGATAGATATTTTTCTGTTACTCACTGGCAACCTATTAATTTAAAATAACACCCGAAAGACTGGCATTTACGTGTCGGTCTTTTTTTGTGGGTGACAGTTTCCATAACAAACTAACTGACATGTGCAAGTATTCCGAGTTAAATAATGTTTATTTATTGGTACAGGTGGCACAAATTAAGGTTATTTATATTACCTTTGTGGAGCATTGGTAAAATAGGAAGTAAACCAGGGGGTAAATTACTATTCAATGTATGCGAGTGACGGATCGAGCTTTTATGCTGGAATAATTACAAAGCATCTAATACAAGCCCAACTCTAAAAATCATCTTAGGGGGTAGGGGGTCTTCCGTATTAAGATGCTCATTCTAAATCTCACATTTGTCTGGATATAATTGTTATTAACAACAATATAAAAAGCGAAACTCATTTCAAATTAAGTTCCCCCTGGACTTTTTTAGATTTGAGTTTCGCTTTTTTTGTACAAATAAGTTATGGTGATAAAGAATATCAGTTTAGAAGAAATTCAATCAAGGGTTGAGAGATTGACCGAAAATGCAACAAAGCACGAATTGGAATTTATTGAAATTCTAAAGGCGAGTGAAATTGAGTTTGAATTTCAATGGGTAGTTGATGCTGGACCTTCTTATTATATCGCTGATTTTTATCTGCCAAAATATAATGCAATTATAGAAATAGATGGATATTATCATTTTACTGACGAAGGAAGGAAAAAAGATAAATTCAGAGATGGGTTTTTAAAATTTAAGAAATACAAAGTTATACACATTCCAAATTCTAAGATTTATACATTTGATTTTATTTCTGCTCTAAATAATAAAAACACATATAAATTAAAAAAGGACGCCAAGCCAATGAGTAGGAAAGTTAAAAACAGAATAGATAGAGAATTTGCACATCTTAATAAGATTAAAAATAGAAATAGAAAACAGGAAAAATTATTCAGTCTATATAAAATTCAATATCCATTTTTATTAGAGAAGTACGATGTTAATCTACATGGTACTTTGTCACTTAAAATTTCAGAACAAAAACCAATAAGCATAAATGAAACTAAAATTAAGAAAAAACCATACAAATCAAGAGCTAAGATAAAGTTTGACGCAATAAAAGAAAGATTTGGCGAGAAGTTTTCTGCAATTACTCCAGCACAATTAATATAAGACTATAATAACATGGAAAATTCAGATTTATTAAAAATTGGATTCAAAGAAATTCCACATTTTACAATCGGAAATTCGGTAATTTTTGATTTGGGTCGTCGCAGATATTTTTCAGCCGGAAATGTAGGCAATCCAAACGAAATGGTTTTCCTATGTGAAACTGATAGTAAAGACGATAAAAAAGTAACAGATTTAATTTGCGTCCATAATTATGATTATGATGGATATTTAACAATGGAGAAAATAAATATGTTAATAAATGCTATTACATTAAATAACAAGTAATTAACTATGCCAATATGGCAGACGAAATAAATATAGGAATATGAAATTAATAAAGCTAACGCAGGGTATGTCGGCAATGGTCGATGATGATTTATTTGAAGAACTGAATAAAACAAAATGGTACGCATTCAGAAATAACGGGGGAAATTTTTATGCTAGGACTGGTATAACTGTAGGTGGAAAACATAAAAATGTATCCATGCATAGATATATTTTAGGAGTTACAAATCCTAAAATAGATGTAGATCATAGAGATATGAACGGACTAAATAACACGAGAGAAAACATTAGACAGTGTACGCGATCTCAAAATAGTACGAATAAATTGCCAATAAAGCATAGTTCAATATATAAAGGCGTATTTGCTAGCACGGGGACTGGTAAATTTAGAGCTAGAATAACCGTAAATAAAAGACCTATATCTCTGGGTACGTTCGCCAACGAGATTGACGCAGCAAAAAGATATGATTCTTTTGCTAGTGACATCTTCGGTGAGTTTGCTTGTTTAAATCTCCCAAATCAAAATTGACCTACCATGCCCGGACTTCCTCGTTAACACCCATTCCGAGGCTACGCAAATAAATTAGTGTCGTTTTTATGTCGCTATGACGGCACTGACGCATCACGGTATATGGATCATGTGTAAGTTCATAAAGTTCACAGACTCCGGTTGATTTGTAACTATAAAAACTACAATTTGGATTTACTTTTAGTAATTTATTTACCTCCTGTTGATATTTAGTAAAATCATCCTCTCTGTTTAATCTGGTATAGGATGGAATATAATGTTTACCAAAAACGTATAACTCTGGGTCTTTATCTAAAATACCCATCTCTAAAATATAATTTTCTAATGTTTTAGGAATGGTTACTGAATCTTGTGTGCGAGATTTAGCACTGTCTGACGGAACGGTTATAGTCTTTCCAGCCCAATTTATATGTTTAATCTTTAGTCCAGATAATTCAGACCTACGAAGAAATGCATATTTAATAAACCTCGTTACATAGAAAAAGTCCTTATTGTTTTCTATAAGATATTTTTCTATCCTATCCTGTTCTTCTGCTGAATATATAGTTGCCTTTCCGGTCTCTTGTTTGAATTGTTTGATACCTTTCATTGGGGTAGTGGATATTATTTCCCTTTCCAAAAACGCGTTGAAAAACGCTCTCAAACAAGCTCGATGATTATTACAAGTTTTTCCACAATACTTTTTATCCAGCAAAAGCCAGTCGAAATACATCCTGACTTGTACTGTCGTAAAATTGTGTACGTATACCTTATCGAATTTGCGTAGAACCAACCATTTTTTAAATAGTCTCGTTTGCTCAAAATACGTCTTGTAAGACCGGACTGTTATATATGCCTTTTTTAACAACAGCATACTATCAAAAGCATCCGTAATGGTTACGTTGGTATTTTTGCAATTAGTATCATCTGGATATGGTCTCCATCCCGTTTTTAATCTATCTAAGGTAAATGCGATTAGAGTGCTTGCGGCTCGTTCCCGATCCTTTTTAGTCCTCAAATAGTTTATACCCTTTTTGAGTCTAAATTGTTTAGACACCCCATCTTCCGTAAAAACGAAATAAACGTACCAACTCTTACTTAAATCGCCGGAAAAGCTACACAGCTTAGGAATAGTGTATTTTTGATCTTCCATAATGTTTTATGTACTATTTTATGACCTTTTTTAAAAACATATATGAAAATCAATTAGTTATAATCTAAAGCGGAAAGTGAGAGATTCCACGCATTGTTAAATATAAAATATAACTTATTGATAATCAGTAGTTAATTTTTGTATTTATTGTCTAAAAAGGTACTATTTATGAACTGTTTTATGTACTTTTTTCTGTTGTAATTTCCTATCAATCATTCTATCCCAACCCTAAAACCCTATCTACAACCTCAATTGTCATACATACGACAGTCGGTTTAAGCACTCTTTTGTTATTGTACTTCCCAATCATACAAATTAATCCATTTAAACACGACCTACACACCCCCTCACAAGTAGACGACATAACAGCCTGTTGTTTCTGTTCGAGTCTTAATTTATAGTTCTCTGCTTTGAGCAGTTCTATTTCCTCCATTTTTTCAATTAATATATCTTTCATTGTGGTTTTAATTATTAATTAGTGTCCACAAATATAAAGACATCTTTTTAGAAAAAAATATTTAATTTACGAATTTAACTACATATAACATTACGTATTTTTATAAAAATATTTAGCATAAATTATACTGCATCTTTCCTGATATTATCCTCGTCTGGTTTATTATGAACATCACCCAACAACTCCATTTTAAGCTCAAAAAGTTCTGTCCTTATATTATCAAGCTCCTCCATTTTTGCAAGTAGTTTTTTTCTGAGTTCATTTACATCCTCTGAAACTACACTGCCTCTTTGCATTTCTCCTATTCCTAATATTAACCAATCAGCCGAGATTCTATTTTCCTCATTGGATAATATTTTTTTAACCGTTTCAAACGACGGGTTACTTCTCCTTCCGGCGACCACATTTGCCATCGAACCTTGCGATAAATCATTGTCTCGGCAAAATTCACTTCCGTTACCCTTGTAAAATACCGCCATAACCTCCTTGATCCTGTCCTGAATTTCGTACTGAATAGATTCCATGCTGTTTAAATTAATGAATTTAGTATAAATTGTTTCATAATTAAAATAGTATAACAAACATTGATTAGTAATTGTTTAGACTTTAGCAATTGTTACCAAACATTAACAATAGCTAAGTAAGTATAAATAACTACGTCTTTTGGTATAGTCTACGCCTTTTGGAGTATCTTTGAACCGAGAAACAAAATATAACACACTATCTCACTAACAAAATAAGTTACAAAACTAAATATTCAACTTTAAAGACCAAGACAAATGAATGAAGATTTAACAAACATTAATCCTATCAAAACGCCTACCGAAAGTTTAAATTCACTTGAAGTAGAAAAATTTATTATTGCACCTAATTTTCAACGAGCATCAATCGAATCCACAATCACCAGATTTAAGAATGTGGGAACAAAAAGATTTGCATTGAAAAAGAACTCCGAGTCTACATTTTCCATAACACGTACGGTATAATGGAAGATAAATCATTAAAGGCTCTTAGACTGCTCGAAATTACCAAAAGGTTGGAATGTATTGCCGCAGAACTCGCAATCGAAATTAACGCCCCCATTCGTGTCAGGAAGCCATCAAAGAGAATGATTGATAAAGCCGAAGCGTACGCAAAAATTGAAGCATGGGCTAACAACTTAAATAAAAAGAAGCCATGACCTACACCAATTCCCTAATGCACCTCGCATTAACCAACACCCCCTTGTCAGAAACAGACAAATTAGAATCAACCATACGAGCCAAGTTCGACAAAGATCGAATGGAAAAACAAGGAAATATCGAAGGAGTTAAATTTTGTAACGAATTAATAAATCAACTAAATCTAAAATAAAATGGACGAATCAACAAATTACCTACCATTCATACTCTGGTCAATCTTTCTAATCACAATGTTTATAATTCTCGTAATCAGACAATTTAAAAATAAGTTATGGAAATAGCAATCAATAGCAGAGTTAGACTTGTAAGTGGATTAATGACTGGAACAATTAACGAATTAGGTTGCGATCAATGTATAGTTCAATTCGACACAAAGATATTCGGCTGGATATACGAAACCAACATTTATATAGTAGACAAATCCGAATTGCGCGAACCAATCCTAACTGCCCTTACCAACCTACGCAATAAATTAGAAGTAAAGTTAATCGAATTTATGGCAGACGAAAGTGGTAGAAGTACATTAAAAGTAATCGGTGGATTAATAGCCGGAAGTATCATAACAGTAGGAATAGCACTAATCTTTAAATAAATAATAAAATGAACTTAGAAACTTTAGTATTTACAGATGAATCGAACGGAAGTGTCGATGGTAAAAAATTTCAATTTATCGAACAGGAAGAACCAGTAGAGTGCGATACGAACTGCATTTTTAAACACTTATCACAAAAGGAATGCGATCAAATTAAGTGTAATGATTTTGACAGAACTGATAATAAAAACGGAATCTTCAAATACATCGACTAACCAAATGACACACAAAAAACTATTCAATTGCCGAGTATTCATAGGCAAGCAATCATTCACCAAGACAGGACGTGAAGTATTAACCGCTATTAAAGGGCATGACGCTCTTAATGACAAGCTAACGGCAGATTATCAATGCAGTTATCAAAATGGGTCAAGAATGCCCCGTATCGGCTTTACAACAGGTGGAATACTTATCAAAGGAAAGTCAAGTAGTATGGACGCAATATATTTGTTGATATGAAAGACGAAAAATTAGGACAGGATAACGCATTTCCTATGGATTATGCAAGAGATGGGTTTAAAATGGAAAATGGCGTGTCAAAACGATTTTATGCTGCGTGTATGGCAATGCAAGGAATAATTCAAAGCGAATCATTTATGAAAAATCAAAGAGAGTCAGGAGTTTCAAAAACTGATTTTGTTGCTTATTGGAGTTATCGGATGGCAGACGAAATTCTTAGACAAGAACTATTATAATGGACAGCAACTACGACCGAGACAATCCACCCGATCCGGTAGAAATAGAAGATTCATTTTCCGATTGGTGGATCGGACTATCAGATTATCTAAATTAAATTATCTAAAATCAAATTATCTAAAATCAATAATTAAAAACTAAACAAAATGAATGTAAGACAAAATGACATTGAAATTATCAACAACACGATTTTATTATTCACAGAGATTGAAGAGTTAGCGAGAAAGCAACATGGTAATGTGCCTCTCCGCAAACACATAACCAGCAGAGGATTTGAATATCCATATACGGCAATAATTACCCAGCTAAAAGTTGATGGGTTTTTCAAAATGAAGGGTAGCAAGCGAGTTCCAAATTATTACGATTTTAAAAAACTTGACAGGATTGATGTTCGTAGAGCAATGGATGAAATTAAAGACGGAGTGAAATCGTCAATAAATATTAAAAGTGTAGAAACGGTTGACTTGCCGATGCCCGTCGTAGCAACGCCAGTAGTAGAAGAAGTCGTAAAAAAAGTTACTGTACGAAAATCTTCTGAATTATATAGCGATGCAAAATTAGTTTCGGTAATCAAATTTGTAAAAGTTAAAGTGTTCGGTATTACAATTTTTGAAAAACAATCCAATTAAATTAAAACCAATTAATCAAATGAAAACAAAAATCATTTTCGCAATTATCGCGGTTCAAACCGCACTGTTAATTTACTTATCGTCAATCGGTAATACGTCATTAGAAGAACTTTATCCGATTGTCATTATCTTTTTTGTATGTGTAAAAGGATATTACCGGATTAGTAATTTGAAGAAATTGAAAGTAATTGAATTACTAACCGATGCATTAAAACAATCAGAAGTTGATATTATACAGCTTAATCGCGAAATATCTGGCTATAAAGAACAAATCACCGCATTAACTCGTAAACGCGATTCTTCCGGTAAATATGTTGGTAAGGTTAAATCGGTTAAAAAATTAGAGCCGTTTAAAATCAGAGTTACGCCGGAAGAATCAAGAGTAGTACAAGAAACATTGTTTGCACAGGGAATTAAATGGTTCGCCGGAGATACCGCTGTTACATGCACGGAATGTGATCTTCTTGAATTTACGGAAAATACAATCGGATGGCGTGACTTGGAAGATATAAACGATGAAGATTTAATCAACATTCCCGAAATCACCTTTTCCCAATTCAAATCAATCTATAAAATCAAATAACCAATGACAAACGAAATTGCAATTATTAAACCGACCGAACTTGAAGAAGTTATTAAATCAAGCGGGTTACAGATTCAAGAGGGTGAAGAAATTAAACAATCTTACCTACCATACTTAATCCAACTTGCCGAGATTCAAGAGCAATCAAGCAAGATTAACTATGACCTACCGACAGCTATTGATGAAACGATAGCCCGTGAATTACGGCTAAAAACGGTTAAGATTAGAACCGGAGCATCGGACTTGAAAGATAGCCGTAAGAAAATTCATCTATTAAAAGGTAATCTCGAACAGGCTTCTTATAACCTAATCGCAGCATCTTGTAAGTTGGCAGAGGAAACCTTTGTTAATGTTGAGAAAGCCCGCGAAATTGCAGCAAAGAAAGCTAAGTCTGAATTACACGAGGCAAGGTTATTAAAACTGTCTGAATTTTGTGATAATGCACAAATCTATCCATTAGGCGATATGACAGAAAATGATTTTGACTCATTAATATCCGGTATGGAATTGGCTAAAATTCAAAAGGAGGCTGCCGATAAAGCTATCGAGGATGCGAGACTGTTGGCTATCGAAACCGAACGTGCTGAAACCTTACGAATCAAACTGCTAAACGAAAAATTGGAAGCCGAAAAATTAGCTGCTGAAAAAGCATTAGAACTTGAACGTGCCGAAACTGCAAGGTTATTGAAAGTTGAACAGGATAAACGGGATGCAGAAATCGCACGGCAGAAAGCCGAAAATGAAAAGCGAGAATTGGAATTAGCTGCCGAACGTAAAATACAAGCAGATTTATTGGCTAAACAACAAGCCGATGCAGATGCCAAACTTGAAATTGAATTAGCTAAAGTGGCAGAAGATGCAAGGGTTAAAATGATTGCAGAAGAGGCTAAACAGGTGGCATACGAGATGCAGGTAGCTAAAGACGCAAAGATTATGACCGATGCAATTAATGCAGAAAAAGCCAAAACTGCAAAATTAGAAGCAGACGCAAAAGTGGCTCGTGATTTGGAATTGGCTAAAATTGCAGCCGATAAAGTATTGGCAGATAATGCAGCAAAAGCACCGGACAAAGAAAAGTTGGTTAAATACATAGATTCATTTTCAAGCGAACTGTCATTTCATTTGACCGATCAAAAGGCAATGGCTGTATGTACCGATATACAAGCTAAATTCAAGTCATTTAAAGTTTGGGCGAAACAACAAATCGAAACAATTTAAAACAAAATTATGGAAACAGGAATTGATTGTCAAAAATACAGAAAATCCACGCATTTAGCAAGGATTGACATTGAGGCTATTATAGCTGAAAAGGGAACTTGTGAATTTACAATTAAAAATGCCTACTATGACAAGGGTGTTGATGTAAATGGTAGAAAAACAGATGGCTACTTTCTTAAATTTGAAGAACCATCAAAAGAATTTATGCCAAACTCTGGTAACAGAACAAAAATTGCTAAACTGGTAAAGGATGAAAAGAAATGTACGGCAGTTGAATCGAGGAATATCTCTAATTGGATTGGAATGAAAATCAGATTGCTTGCCGATGAAACTATAAAAATGAAAGGTGAAGTAGTTGGTGGAATTGTAGTTGATGAAAAATACAACCAACCAATCAAACTAACATTTCAACAAGCAAAGGACGCATTTGATAAAGTAAATAGCCGAGATTCATTTGTTGCAGCACAAACTAAATTTGCCGAGTTTCTTAGTAATGCAGAAATATTCGCTTTATGTAAATCATTATCAGTTACATATCCAAAACCAGTTGATAAATGAAAAAAGAGATATGGATGGATATACCGGGGTACGAAGGAATTTATCAGGCTAGCGATTTTGGGGAAGTAAAGAGCCTATCAAGAGTTAGATTGAATGGCAAAAATAATGCCACCTGTATTAAAAAAGAATTTTTAATGACCTTTACAACAGATAAATTCGGATATTATAGATGTAAGCTGTGCAAAAATAAACAGAGAAAAATATACCATGTATCACAATTAGTTACAATGACATTTCTAGGTCACATACCATGCGGTCACAAGTTAGTCGTAGATCATATAGATGGAAATATATTAAACAATAGCGTAGAAAATCTTAGGATTGTTACCACAAGAGAAAATTCGACCACATGCTTTAGAAAAAATATAGAGGCGCATACAAGCCAATATATTGGCGTTGGGTGGAATAAATCAACTAACAAATGGAGAAGTAGAATACAGATAAACGGAAAGTCAATTCATTTGGGTTCATTTAAAATAGAGAAAGACGCTGGATTGGCATATATAACAAAACTTAAAGAATTAAATAATGAAAATTTACAGAGACATAATTCAATCATCGCCGGAGTGGCATGAGATCAAGTATGGAAAAGTAGGCGGTTCATCAGCAAAAGACCTTAATGCAAACGAATCAAAACCAATTCGAGGTAATGCAATCTATGACAAAATACTCGCTGCAAAATTTGAGGAGTTTTTTCCAGAAGAAAACATTTCAACATTTGCAATGGATCGTGGGGTTGAACTTGAACCTTATGCAAGAGCCGAATTTGAAAGGATATACAACGTTAAAGTTTCGCAGGTTGGATGGATTGAATTAGATAATGGTTTAATCGGAATATCGCCCGATGGATTAGTTTGTGATGAAAGCCAAATAACAGAAACCGAATTAATTAATGTTGAGGAATCAATTGAAATTAAATGTCCATCGGCTGCTATTCACATGAAATATATCCGAAACAATGACGCATTTATTGAAACGTATATTGACCAACTTGTACATAACTTTTTAGTACTCGGTGTAAAAAGAGTTAGGTGTATATCATTTAGGCAAGAAAATACAGCTTGTCCATTACTTGAATTTATGGTTACACCTGATACTTTAGTCAAAGTCAGTGCGAAGAAAGTAAGTTACATACATGAATTGGTAACACAATCAGAAGCAAGATGTTTAGAGTTAATCGCTTGCATTAAGGAAGATGTAGAAAAATACACAATTAAACAACAATTATTTTAATGGAAGATAGACAATTGCAAAGGCGGGCTGAAAACTCCTTCGATGACAATGAGAGAGTGATTCGAGATTTAATTGAAAAGATTGAAGAACTTGAAGGTAAGATAGTTGAATTAGGAAATGTAATAGAGGAATTAAACAACAATTAATAATTTAAAACAAAAACAAAATTATGGCTTACAACTGGTTTAACACAATCGTCAAATATGAGAAAACGGGCGACGAGGGGAAAATTGTAAAGATTTCAGAATCGTATTTAGTTGATGCACTTTCGTTTACCGAAGCAGAAGCAAGAATTATTGAAGAAATGAGACCTTTCATTTCGGGAGAGTTTATTACAACAACTATTCGTCGTGCCCGTATAAATGAATTATTTGCAAATCCAAACGGAGATCGCTGGTGGGATTGTAAGGTGTTTTTTATATCGCTCGACGAGGAAAAAGGAATTGAGAAACGTACAGCAAGTAAAATGATGGTACAGGCAAATGATATTGACGAAGCATCAGCAGAACTTAAAAAGGGGATGGCTGGAAGTATGGCAAGCTATGTAGTTGCCGGAATAACGGAAACACCAATCTTAGATGTATTTCCATTCACAGCACCGGAATAATTAACAAATCAGTTGGGCGGGTTAAATCGACTCGCTCAACTTAAAACAAATTCAAATGAAACCAAAACTAACCATAGATGAACGTAAGCGACTATCCGATGAAAAGCTAATCACTAAGGAATTAAAGTTGGCTAAACGGATCGCTGCAAAGGCTGAGAAGTTCAGATTAAAGCAACTTGAATTAAAGCCTAAAATGAACCGGATAATGGTTAATACTTTAGATGGTAAGCGAACCTTATTGCATCTTTCCGAAACAGTCGGCGTAAGAAATAGAGTCAGATACTTTAACAATACTGAATCCGGCAAGAAAGTATTTGATAGAGGTTTAATCTTTAACGATGGGTTTGAGATACGTGGAGTTGATGCATCGTGCGTAAATTATACCAATGCACCGATTATTGAAAAACGTGAACGTATTCCGAATTTTAAAACTTATCCTGCAACTTTACCTTTTGATTAAATGAAACAACCAACATTCACCTTACCAACATCCATTATTCTTTCGGCTCAAAAATTATCTCAAATTAATCAAGGAGTATTATTTATGCGTATATTAAATTATACAAATGGAAACGACTTAACGACAGACGATTTAGCTGTCGAGATGATTTTTGAGTCGATTAGAAAAGGATTAGATAAATCGGTCAAAGTAAAGGAAGTTAAACCAAGCTGGAAAACTGATTATCAGATATACTTGACGAACCTTAGATTAGGGTATAAGAATGCGATTGGCGATAATGACTGGATGTTGCTTCAACAGACACTTAATCCTAAATATAATATCGAAAAATCTATTGAAAGGTCGTGTATAAAGTATTGGGCTACAGAAGATGGTTGGAGAAACAAAAAGAAATCCGGTTATGTTGAAATCAATTGGAAAAACACATTCGCAAATAGTATGGATATAAATAAGGTGTGGTTGGATAATAAGCCATATCAATCCGAAGGTACAATAAGACGAGAAGGTGCGGCTAATTTAGGTAAGATGGCATCACAAGTAGTTAGTAATTCACAAGTAGATTTAAGTAAAATAAACGGAATATGACAAAGGACGAATTTGAGGAGCTTATAAAAAGAAATGGATCAAATAATCGTGGCTGGAGATCAGACAGATTAAAGT
>Ga0302215_10002489_pt1 | contig 12619 bp, 7 predicted proteins | sample II_Fen_N3_1_FD_194580 | JGI IMG/M metagenome (GOLD analysis project Ga0302215, IMG submission 194580) | Peat permafrost microbial communities from Stordalen Mire near Abisko, Sweden - II_Fen_N3_1 | ecosystem: Environmental > Terrestrial > Soil > Wetlands > Permafrost | place: Sweden: Abisko... | reverse complement strand
TTTCGTTCAGCCGATTTTCCTGATGGATCACCGATCATTCCGGTTGCTCCACCAATCAATGCAATGGGTTTATGCCCTGCCTTTTGAAAATGTTTCAACATCATCACACCTACCAGATGACCGATGTGAAGTGAATCGGCAGTCGGGTCAATGCCCACGTACGCCGATGTCATTTCTTTAGCCAATTGTTCTTCAGTACCCGGCATTACGGTATGAATCATGCCTCTCCACTGTAATTCTTCAATAAAATTCATTTGTGTATAAAAGAGTTTTTGATTAATTTATTTCTGACTTTGCGTTTATTTATCTTATTACTATAGGGATCGGATGAAAAATAAACCTGACAAAGGTACTACATTTTAATTTTAAGAGCAAAAACAAAAACATCAGTCCTTATTTTTTGATAAAATTCTTTTTACTTATAGAAAATGAGGGATCAACCCGAAAATTTTAAAGGGAATCGTTAAAATCTCTTGTTATCTTTTACACTTTCTGATATCAAAACCTGTGGATTTTGCCTTTTTTTTGTTCTTGTTACGCCCATGGTTCAAAGGGGGTTCAGAGGGGGTTGGTAGGGGGTTGGTTGGGGGTTGGTTGGGTTCCAACCCTCCGGACGCTCAATCAACCCCCAAGTAACCCCCGGATAATCCCCTGTCTGGAGTGACCGTAACCAAAATGAAAGGTGGACGAAAAATGAGGCACGGGTAGAACCCCCGGCCCTTAAAAGTGGAAGAGAAAAATGAGTTGTTGGAAATAATTGGTTAGGAATATGAAAATAGGAGTGAGAGGTATGAGGCGAAAGATGATAGGTTGAGATAAGAGTTAAGAAACAGTGGACGAGTGGATTCCGTCGGACTTATTTTATACTCTTTTGTGAGTTAACAGGCATTGAAAAATATGTTACGTAAATTTCATGCGAATGATTCGTGATAAACTTTAACATTCAATTCATTAGAACATCAGAAATTAAAATAATTGAATACTGACACCAAATCTTATCGTTCCAGATTGTTTCCACTCAAATAATGTTTAATAAGAAAAATAACGCGATATAAATTAACTGTAAAACAAAATGTGATTATATCAAACCAGAGAAAATAAAAATCGATTGAAAATAGCATGAAAAAGTTACAAACTGAATAATTCCATCTCGAATCATTAGCTTTTTATTACGAATCAGTCTTTATTGTAACTATTCTTATTATATTTGTACAAAATTGTGAATAAAAGTGTGCAATTTGAACGCTAAATGTACTATTCGATGCATTTTTGTGTGTTAATGTACGAAAATGCCTGACATTTAAATAAAGTTATGCCTTTTAAACCTGAAAACAGTTCAGGCTCACAATGTGTTTCTAGAATGTATCTAAATTGGAGTTCCATTATTTCGCATTAAGTTTGATAAATAACTATGAAAAGATTCTACTTCCTGTTTTTATATCTGGTGTTGGGGGTAAGCCTGATAACCGGTCAAACTTTGAAAGTCACCGGTACAGTTCACGATGAATCGGGTGAATCGGTTATTGGTGCGGTTATTTCAGCGAAGGACAATTCGAAAATCAGTACGATCACCGATATTGATGGTCGGTTTGAGCTGGGAGTCGACGCTTCTACTAAAAAGTTATTGATATCATATTTGGGAATGATCACACAACTGGTCGATGTAAAGCCTGTGCTAAAAATAGTTTTAGCTACCGACTCGAAGCAGTTGGATGAAGTAGTGATTACGGGGATGCAAAAAATGGACAAGCGGTTATTTACAGGAGCCACCGATAAATTGGATGCCATTAAAACAAAAATAGATGGTGTCACTGACATCAGCCGTTCGCTGGAAGGACGTTCGGCAGGAGTATCAGTCCAGAATGTATCCGGAACATTCGGTACAGCTCCTAAAATTCATGTCCGGGGAGCTACATCTATCTATGGGAATTCGAAACCATTGTGGGTGGTTGATGGTGTGGTGATGGAAGATGCCATTGATGTGTCAAGTGATGATTTGTCATCCGGAAATGCCGAAACATTGATTTCTTCGGCTATTGCCGGTTTGAATGCCGATGACATTGAAAGCTTTCAGATTTTAAAAGATGGGTCGGCAACGTCCATATATGGTGCACGTGCCATGGCTGGTGTAGTGGTTGTGACTACCAAAAAAGGAAAAGCAGGGGTAAGCCGAATCAGTTATACGGGCGAATTCACCTCACGATTAATCCCTGGTTATTCGGACTTTAATATCTCCAATTCGCAACAACAAATGGGGATTTATCAGGAAATGGAAGGTAAAGGCTGGCTCGAATTTGCGTCATTAGCAGGTGCTTCCAACACCGGAGTGTATGGCAAAATGTACGATCTGGTGGATCAATATAAAAACGGGACTTATGGCCTGCTAAATTCTGTTGGGGCAAGAAATGCTTATTTGCAGCAGGCAGAATTCAGGAATACAAATTGGTTCAATATTTTGTTTAACCAGAATCTGACACAAAATCACGCATTCAGCATTTCGACAGGAACCGAAAAGGCGAAATTTTATGTGTCCTTATCGGTCTTTGATGATCCGGGATGGACAAAATCGAGTTCGGTGGAACGGTATACTGCCAACGCAAACGGTTCGTTTCTTGTTTCAAAAAATGTAACTCTCAATTTACTTACCAATGGTTCGTACCGGAAACAAAAAGCACCGGGAAGTTTAAGCCAGAACGTGGATGTAGTAAACGGTGAAGTAAAACGGGAATTTGATATCAACCCCTATAGTTTTTCTTTAAATACGTCAAGGACACTGGATCCGTCGGTGTACTACCGTCGCAATTATACCGATTTCAATATCCTCCATGAACTTGAAAATAATTATATCGACTTAAATGTTGTTGACCTTAAGTTTCAGGGCGAATTAAACTGGAAAATTCTTCCCGGGTTGGAAGCAAACGCATTGGGTGCCATGAAATATCAATCATCAACCCAGGAGCATCTTATAAAAGACAAATCCAATCAGGCAGAAGCTTACAGGGCAGGTATAACACCCGTGAATTCAACGATCAGCGAAAAAAACCCGTTGCTGTATACCAATCCCGATGATCCAAGTGCATTTCCTGTATCGATCCTGCCTGTTGGAGGCATTTATGACCGCACGGCATATTCTATGCGTGGGGTGGACTTCCGAAGTTCATTGACTTATAATACTTCACTAAATGAAATCCATATTTTGAATCTGTTCGGCGGTATGGAAGTAAGTTCTACCGACAGGAACAAAACCTGGTTCAGAGGTTGGGGCTATCAGTACGATAACGGAGGAATTCCGTTTTATGACCCGAATGTTTTTAAACAAGGGAAAGAAGAAAATTCACAATACTATTTGAACGAATGGACGTATTCGCGGAATGTGGCCTATTTCGGATCGGGTACTTATTCGTATAAAGGAATCTATATCCTGAACGGAACCACCAGGTATGAGGGCTCCAACAAGTTGGGAAAGTCGCAATCGGCACGATGGTTGCCTACCTGGAATATCTCCGGAGCCTGGAATGCCCATGAGGAAAAATGGTTTTACAATGTATTCAATAATGTACTATCGCATGCTACATTAAAAGCCTCGTATTCGTTGACTGCCGACAGCGGACCTGATTTTGTGACCAATTCACTGGTGGTTGTTAAAAGCCAAAGCCCATGGAGGCCTACTGCCGGTGTCGGCGAATCGGAATTGTATATTCAGGACCTGGAAAACAGCCAGCTCACCTACGAAAAGAAACACGAATTCAATATTGGAGCCAGTCTGGGGTTTCTAAACAACCGCATCAACCTGGAAACAGATTATTATACCCGCCGGAATTTTGATTTGATCGGGTTGACATATACCCAGGGAGTGGGTGGAAGCATTGCAAAATATGCCAATGTTGCTTCCATGAAATCACATGGGGTTGAGTTCACGCTTTCGACCAAAAACATTGTCACAAAAGATTTCAACTGGAATACCGATATTATTTTTTCGAATGCTGAAAATAAAATAACCGATTTAAAATCACGGTCAAATGTGATCCAGTTGGTTTCGGGTGCCGGATTTGCCAAAGAAGGTTACCCGGTACGATCGTTATTTTCAATCCCTTTTGCCGGATTAAATGCCGAAGGACTTCCTACCTTTATCAATCAGGATGGAGTTAAGACGGTAACCGATATCAACTTCCAGGAATTTGAAAAGCTGGGCTTCCTGAAATATGAAGGACCGTCCGATCCGACCATTACCGGAAGTGTTGGAAACACATTCAAGTGGAAAGGGATTTCATTGAACCTGTTTATTACCTATTCGTTTGGAAATAAGGTGCGCCTGGATCCCGCATTCAGCAACATATACTCCGATTTGACTTCCATGCCGAAAGAATTTAAGAACCGTTGGGAGATACCCGGCGATGAGGCCTTTACAACCATTCCGGTCATAGCCAGCCGAAGACAAAATCAAAATTACTCAAACCTTTCTGTAGCCTATAATGCCTACAATTATTCAACTGAACGAATCGCTGATGGAGGTTTTGTCAGATTAAAAGAGGTATCGCTGGCCTACGATATTCCAAAAAAAGTGACAAATCTGTTAAAGGTAAATACACTGCAGTTGAAGATACAGACAACGAATCTGTTTTTATTGTATGCTGATAAAAAACTGAATGGTCAGGATCCTGAATTCTTTAACAGTGGAGGAGTTGCCAATCCAATGCCACGACAATTTACATTTACACTGAGACTGGGAATATAAGTATAGTGATTAACGATTAGTGATTAACTACTAACTTTTCAAACTTTTCAAACTTTTCAAACTTTTCAAACTATTTAAATGAACAACTACTATAAAATATTGATTTGCTCATTCATGGTACTGCTCACCACAGCATGCAATGACTTTTTGAGCACTTCGCCCGATAACCGGACCCTGTTGAATACACCCGAAAAAATATCCCAGTTGCTGGTTTCGGCCTATCCGGGTGCGAACTATTCGAATATAGCTGAATTAAGTTCGGATAATTTTGTAGATAATAATTCCATTCTGCCGGTAGTTTTAAGTAGCTTTGAAAAGCTGGACGATGAAATATATGCCTGGGAACCGGCAGTATCCTCGACAGAGCAGGATAGTCCGTCCTATTTATGGGAAAGCTGCTATTCGGCAATCGCAGCTGCCAACCATGCCCTGGCAGCCATTGAAGAATTAAAGGCTCAGGGGTTGACGGATGATATGAGTGCACAAAAAGGAGAGGCATTGCTTTGTCGGGCCTACGGTCATTTTATATTGGTGAACATTTTTTCCCAGGCCTACAAAGATGATGCCGCCAGTGCTTCCGATCTGGGGATTCCGTATACTACCGAACCCGAGACAGTCGTACAGGGAACCTACACCCGTGAAACAGTAGCATCCGTGTATTCGAAAATAGAACAGGATATAATTGCAGGTATAGACTTAATTTCCGATCAGAATTACAAGATCCCGAAATATCACTTTAATAAAAAAGCCGCTGCAGCCTTTGCAGCAAGATTCTATTTATATAAAAGAGAGTATGCAAAGGTGGTTACCTATGCCAATGAAGTGCTGGGTAACGACCCTGCATCCATGATGCGTGACTGGACAAAGAGTTATGGAAGCATTACTGAAATCGGATTCGACTATATCAATACGGAGTTAAACTGCAATTTACTGTTAATACCGACCACTTCCTGGTTTAACCGAAACTTCGGCAGCCGCTATGGCCATAACGGTGATGCCATGAAAGGATCCACCGAAGGAGCAGGGCCAACCTGGCAAAGCCCCGTGCCTTGTTTCAGGGGGAAAGTCTATTTTAGCGGTCAACAGGATTATGGCGCTTTTTTTCCTAAATGTGTCGAAATGTTCGAGTATACCGATAAAATAGCACGGATTGGGCTGGGGCATGTTACCCGTGCCGAATTTACTGCCGAGGAAACATTACTTTGCCGAGCCGAAGCATTCGTCTTTCTGAACCGGATTCCCGACGCTATAGCCGATCTGCAGGTATGGAATAAATCGCACCTGGCCCCCAATACCCTTACCGAAAGTGTAATAAGAAGCTTTTATACACCATCCAAAACCTTGTTTGTAAAGCCACTTAATGCCACTAAAATGAGTTCGACCTTTATTGTAACCGCCCAACAGGAGCCGCTTATTCATTGTGTACTTCATTTCAGGCGAATTGAAACCATGTTTGATGGGTATCGCTGGTTCGACATCAAACGCTATGGAATTGAAATTGACCATGCCATAGGACGGACAGTTGTAAAAACATTACTCTATAATGATTTACGCAGGGCGATTCAATTGCCTCAGGAAGTAGTGAGTGCGGGCGAATTACCTAATCCACGGACTGAAATTCCGGCAAGTACATTTCATTTATTTATTGAACCAACTCAATAAAATTGATTTGAAAATTTGAAAATAAGTCAATTTGAAAATGAAATAAATAAATGAACCATAATTAATTCAATAGGGTATAAATATATTAATATTTCACTACTATTCCGATGATGAAAAAAGGTTTTTATAAAATACTGCTTGTCTTCCTTATTCCGGTAAGTCTTTACTCGTGCAGGAGTGAGGATACGTTTACTGCGAGTATATTCGACACGACCGATACGTTGAATGTAAATTCGGCGACCTATCAGTTTGACTTATGGTTGCGGAATTCATATCTGATTCCCTATAACCTGGACTTCCGTTATAAATTGCAGGATGTAGGTTCGGATATGGATTATAACCTGGTCCCTGCATCTTTTGAAAAATCACAACAGATTGCAAAGCTGGTGAAGTATTTATGGTTTGACGCATATGGTGCGGTTGCAGGTCCTGAATTCCTAAAAGAAAACGGTCCTAAAATCATTCATTTAATCGGTTCTCCCGCATACAATCCGATATCCGGTACTATTTTGCTCGGTACGGCCGAAGGTGGCATTAAAGTAACCCTGTATCGCTGCAACGATATCGATCCGGGCAATGTGTCCCAACTGAACGAGTTTTATTTTAAAACAATGCATCACGAGTTTGCACACATTCTTCATCAAAAGAAAAACTATCCGGTAGAATTTAATCAAATCTCCAAAGGACTTTACAATCCGCTCGGCTGGCAGGATAGGACTGCTTCCGAAGCAGCTACCCTTGGCTTTGTATCTCCCTACGCCGGAAGTCAGATTCGTGAGGACTTTGTTGAGGTGATTGCCAATTACCTGGTGAAAAGCGATGCCGACTGGAATAATATTCTGCTTCTTGCCTCAAAACCGGGGGTAAACAGCAATGGAGCTACACTCGCCGATGATGGGGTAGACGGTAAAGCCATCATCCTGCAGAAACTGGATATGGCAACCAGATGGTTGAAAAACTCATGGAATATTGATATTCTTCAGTTGCGGGCTGAAATAATGACCCGGGAGACGCACATTAACGAAATAATAAACTGATACTGTCCATGAAAAAGATATTCACACTAGCCATCTGGCTTGTTGCACTCCTGATCAGCAGTTGTGTGATGGAGCAACCGGATCTGTTCTCGGGTTCACCTGCCGAACGGCTGAATAAAGCACTAAAAAACGATACCGATTCGTTGCAACATGCCGGAAACGGATGGGCTATGGAGTATTTTGCTACCACCGGAAGTGCCGGTTATACCTTGCTTGTGAAATTCAATGCATCGGGGCAGGCAATATTTGCAGGGAAAAGTGAACTAACGGGGAATCTACTTGTTACAGATAGTTGTCTGTATGAAATGATCGGGGATAATGGACCGGTACTTACTTTTAATAGTTATAACAAGGTGCTTCATGCATTTTCAAATCCCGTTAATCCGGATGGATATGGACTGGAAGGGGATTACGAGTTTGTGGTATTAAAAACATCCTCCAAACAAATACTTCTAAAAGGGAAGAAAAGAGGAACGATAATTGTTATGAATAAAATTCCGGTTACCGTTTCGTGGAAACAATATTTTGACAACCTGGATGCTATGAACACTTTCTTATTTACCGGATCATCAAATTCACTGAATTTAGTTTCAGGAAATGATACATTGGTTGCCTCGTATGGGGCTACTCATAAATTCAGAATGACAAAGCCCGGAGAAGATCCAAAAATAGCCGGTACAGATGTTCCGTTTATTGTTACTGATTACGGATTTCGTTTTCAAACAACAGATACTATTAAAACGAATAGCTTTCAGAATTTTAAATTAAGTGATGATAAAAAACGACTCGTAAGCACCGGGAATCCAGAGGTTTATTTTACAGGACCGGTTTTAAATAAATTTCTTTTTTCGGATCTGTCACTTTGGAAGGCAGATGAATCACAAATGAGCAATGATTTTATATCGGTCATTAACGTACTTAGCGATGCCCTGAAAGTGAAATATGCCGGAAAACGTAATTTCGAATACATGGCTATTGCTAACAAAGCAGTTTATACGAACTCGTTCCTGATTCGTGTTACCGGAGTGGAGGCAATATTCAGGGTGCTGTTCACACCTTTATCGGGAACAAGTGACCGGGTTACAATATCATTACCCCTTGATAATATCAATCAATATGATAATAACGGAAAGAAGTTTTATACTGAAGTCCCCGAAATAAAAACGACACTTACTGCCTTTTGCGGCGACTATGTGGTCACTTCGGAGTTCCCGTTAAATGTAAAAACTGTAAAGTATTCACGTGTCGGGAATCCTTCATCCTACTTTACAGTGACTAAATAACTATCTGATATGCAAAAATAAATCAAAAATAAACTCGTTATGAAAAAACAACTACTTGCTTTGACCATAATCTTTCTATGTATATCCGTTCAGGCTCAACATGTGCGGAAATCTGCAAATTCAAATTTTCCGTTGAAATCAGGAGTTCAGGTAAATAGAGCCGGCGAAAATAAACAACCTGTTCAAATGACAAAATCGAGAGCCTTACTCAGTGCCAAAAGTTCGACTGCTACTACCGGACCCGGTGTAAGTTATACGCTCCCTCAAGGAACACTTTTTCAGGGAATGTCAAATGATTATTTCGGATTTACAAGTACAATTGCTTATGCTTCTCCTTATTCAACCTGGAATTTTATAAATTTAACAACATCTTCACCTTCCTTTTTATGGACAGAATCAATTTATAATGAACCAGATTCAATTTCCTCATCGGTTGATTTTAATTTAAAAGTTCATGCAGAATCTTTTAATATGCCTTCGTTGAAAGGTAGTGCGAATGGTACAGATTCAACTTTTATCTTTGGAACAAGTTACGATTCTTTCGGTTTCCCCAGTTATATTGATGCCGGTGGAACAGTGTACGTTGATAACACAAATAAAACATACAACTGGACGAACTGGATTAATGATTTAAGTCTGGTAACCTGGAGTTTTGCACCAAATGATTATGCTTTCGGTACCGGGACAAGTGGAATTGATGCATTAGTCAGTCTGTACGATAAACCTCAGACGACACTGTATTTTGAAGGCGCAAATATTTTTATGGGTGCATTCAGCGCTCCGGCCAATACCTCTTTTACGCTGCGGGTAGTAACTGTGAGTATTGATGCCAATGGGAAAATTACCCCAAAAGATACGGTGGCAACTTCACATGCTACAACCGAAGATGTTATAATTTCTGATACACATGATCAGGTAATGCCTTTTACAAATTTAGTAACCACTGATAAAGATGGATTTGAAACCAGTGTGCCCTATCTTGAATTGAACGACCCCTTTATTCTGGAATTAAGTGGGTTTAATGTCTCGGGCGTTACTTTAGCGGCACAATCATCTTACTATGATGGTGAAGGGACTTATACTCTTCCTTATACGAGCAATCATGCATTTCTGTATGCCCCGAATAGTAAGGGAGTCCGTTCTTTATCATCCTATTCCTGGCCAGCCACACTTGTCACAACATTAACAAATGCAGCTTATACCTATCTTCTTTCAAATACCAAATCAGTTGTTGCGGATGTAAATAGCGGTAATGCAACAGTCACTCTTACTCCTATGTTTGATAGTGTATGGGTAGCCGGTACCATACCTTCGTGGATTGAAATTGCTCAAACAGAACATTATGTATCTGCCAATTGGGGAACTGATGCCAAAATTACCTATCAACCTCTACCTGCCGGAGTAACAGGTCGCTCGGCAGATATCGTATTTAAAACCTGGGGCTCTGAGGTGACAGTTCATGTGTCTCAGGGTGAAGTTGCCGGTATTCCTTCTGTTACAGGTACTAAATCGAAAGTGTTTAACTCAGGGAGTACTTTTGAGTTGACATATCCTGCCGAATTCACCAGGGTGACTTTGATTAATCTTTCGGGACAAGTAACAGGATATTATGAATTGCCAGCTGTCGGGAAGTTTTCCATTCCTACCGGGTCTATTTCAAAAGGACTGTATTTGTTGAAATTTGACGGAAGAGGTACTGAAACTATAAAAGTAAACCGATAAGATGATTAATTTCTGGATTGACTGAAAAATACGACAATAAAAAAACGCTCCGGTGATAACTGGAGCTTTTTTTTATTTAATATAACTGTATTGAGTTTCAGTAAATTTTATAAACTAAACGAATCTATTTGCTGTATGTACATATACTTTTAAAGTTTCCCCTGAATTTCGGGTTATTTTCATTACTTTCGCTTTCATTCTATATTAATTCAGAAATTCTATGAATTTTAAAAAATACTTTTTTATTATCCTGTTAGTTATACCACTCGTATCATGCAGTCATAAAACATGGACCATCACACACGCTACATCTACAAAAATTGTGATTGACAGTTCTACCGAAATATTGGCGGATAAGAATTATGAAATTTATTTACAACCCATCAAACTGAAAGTAGATGCACAGATGAATGTAGTTATCGGACAGGCAGCTGTTACCATGAAAGGTCATGCACCGGAAAGCCTGCTTTCTAATTTCAGTGCCGATATATACAGGGAAACTGCATCAAAATACCTGGGCAAAGAGGTTGATATGGCTGTGGTTAATCTCGGTGGACTTAGAACTGTAGTACCTGTCGGAAATATAACAATCGGAAAGGTCTTTGAATTGATGCCATTTGAAAACGAGCTGGTGATTGTCTGGATAAAAGGGGACAAGCTGAATGGTTTGCTTCAATACTTTGCCGGAATGGGAGGGGAGGGTGTATCCGGGTTGCGCATGGTAATTAGCAATGGTAAGGCTATAAACATTTTAATAAATGGTATGCCCCTCGGGACAGATAAACTTTACAGTATATCTACCAACGATTATCTGGCTGGTGGAAACGACCAGATGGTTCAACTTGCACAAAATGTAAAGCGGATAAATACAGGGATTAAAGTGCGGGATATGCTGCTGGACTATATTAAGAACGAAACTAAAAAAGGAAATACAATTCAGTCGAAGCTGGATGGAAGAATATCAGTGAGGAGAGAGGAATGAGCGGTGAGAGGTGAGTACTGAGAGGCGAGAAGTAAGGAATAAGGGAAATATATATGTCTAAACAATTTCAGAGCGATAAAGTAGTAATAAGAATTCAAAATGAAAATAAAGATAAATAAAAGTTACCGGTTGCGGAGTGTCATTTTGCTGATCGTACTGGCAACAGCAACATTACCGGCACAACAGAAAATCAGGCTGGTGATACTGCATACCAACGATACACACAGTCAGATTGAACCTACCGAAAAATCAGTACTTAAAACCTCTGATATGGGTGGGTATGCCCGGCGGATGGGGCAGATCAGTTGGATCCGGTCAAAAGAGAAAAATGTGTTGCTGGTTGATGCAGGTGACTTTTCACAAGGGACTCCATATTTTAATTTTTTCAACGGACGTATTGAAATCGATGGAATGAACCGTATGAATTATGATGCCGTAACACTTGGTAACCATGAATTTGATAATGGAGTGGATACTCTGGCAGCGATTTTAAAGAATGCAAAGTTTAAAGTGATTAGTTCAAATTATGAACTGTCAACCACTCCTTTGATAGAAACCGTGAAGCCATACTGCCTGCTGGAACGTGGTGGATTGCGAATCGGTATTCTGGCACTGAATGTGAATCCGAAAAGTCTGATTTTTGAAAAGAACTACAAGGGTATTGTCTATGATGACCCGGTTGAGAAAGCAAACGAAGTTTCTGAACTGCTGAAGAAAAAAGAAAAGTGTGATGTCATTATCTGCTTGTCACACTTAGGGTCTGATACATTAAAATCGGCGATAAATGATTTTGTAATTGCCCGTAAAACGAAATATATTGATGTCATCATTGGCGGACACTCGCACAGTATGATCACAAATTCCAATGTGACAAATGCCGCCGGAAAGACCACGGTGATTGCTCAAGTGGGTAAAAGCGGGATGTATTTGGGTGAAGTGGAACTGGAGCTTGAAAAGAAATAAATTACAGGACGGTTCTAAATGTTCGGCTAATTTACTATCAACTATCATTGAGTAGTAAGCCAATTTTCCGGATGATAAGTCTCAAATGCTTTTTGTTGTCTGCCAATAAACTCAGTAAAGCTACTCAGTTCTGTTCTTTGATAAAAAATCAATCAGTACATTCAGCTTCTCTTTCATGTCGATCAGTTCTTTAACTTTCATTGAGTCGGAAAGAATACAGGCTATGAGTTTCTCA
>Ga0302215_10002488_pt1 | contig 12627 bp, 9 predicted proteins | sample II_Fen_N3_1_FD_194580 | JGI IMG/M metagenome (GOLD analysis project Ga0302215, IMG submission 194580) | Peat permafrost microbial communities from Stordalen Mire near Abisko, Sweden - II_Fen_N3_1 | ecosystem: Environmental > Terrestrial > Soil > Wetlands > Permafrost | place: Sweden: Abisko... | reverse complement strand
CCAATTAATCAATTAACCAATTAACCAATCAACCAATTAACTATTCAACTTATCAACCTTTCAACTAATCAACCATTTAACCAATTAACCAATCCCCATTTTCTTTAATTAATTCAATTAGTTTATCAACGGCTTCATCTTCGGGTATATTGCGTTGGATACATTCTTTTTTCTTATAAAGACTTACTTTTCCACGTCCTGCACCTACGTACCCGTAATCGGCATCAGCCATTTCACCCGGGCCGTTAACAATGCATCCCATAATCCCAATCTTTAAACCTTTCAGGTGAGAAGTCTGTTTTTTTATTTTTGCTATCACTGATTGCAGGTTAAACATAGTGCGTCCACATCCGGGGCAGGATATAAACTCGGTTTTTGTAACACGAACCCTTGATGCCTGTAGAATTCCAAAAGCTACAGAATTTATTTCCTCCACAGAAATACTTCCTTTATTTTCAATAAAAACTCCATCTCCAAAACCATCAATAAATAATACTCCAAGATCAGCTGCTGCTTTTATTTGTAGCTGTTGAAGGTCATTTTCGTTGTACATTCTGCAAAGAATAACCGGAACGGTACAACCCACATTCATTAAAGTATGAAAAAATGCTCGTTGCTCCCCTATCCCGTTCTTATGGTTGGTTTGCAGTAATACGACTATATCAGTTCTTTCATTTAATTTTCCTAAAACAGAGGGTGTTAATTCCTGATAAGACATTTTAAGAAACCTGATTTCTGATGAATCGTGATCAAGCAACTTAAAATCTTCTACTAAATAGACAGGATATAATACACCTTCAACATTTTGGATTTTATTCCCTGATAAAATATAATCGGGAACAATACCATGATGTCCATTTCCACCTGCAATAACCACAGGAACATGATCACCTCCTATATTTAAAGTTTTACTTGTTTTTCGCCTGTGATATTCAAATCGGGAATATAGTATATTTTCGACTGCTTCAATTGGAGAATGGTTCACCCTTTCGGAAATATATTCAACTAACTGCTTAGCAACAGGTATTTCAGCTTCCGGTTCTTCACTCAATGAAACACGAATGGTATCACCAATCCCATCAGCGAGCAATGCACCTATTCCTACAGCAGATTTAATGCGTCCATCTTCACCATCACCGGCTTCGGTAACCCCCAAATGTAAAGGGAAATGCATATCCTCATGTTCCATTACGTCCACCAGCAAGCGTACGGTCTGCACCATCAATACAGTATTGGATGTTTTCATGGAAATCACTACCTCCCTGAAATTTTGCTCTTTACAAATACGTAAAAACTCCATACATGATTCTACCATACCCCGTGAGGTATCACCATACCGGTTCATTATCCTTTCACTCAATGATCCGTGATTTACACCGATTCGAACAGCAGTGTGTTGTTTCTTGCAGATATCCAAAAAAGGAATAAACCGGGATTTTATCTTTTCGTATTCTAACTCATATTCTTCAATCGTATAATCGGTGGCATTACCGCTTTTTACACTAGCTACATAATTTCCCGGATTAATACGTACTTTCTCAACATACAGAGCCGCCACGTCGGCTGCGTTGGCATTAAAATGGATATCTGCAACCAGGGGAACATCACAACCCTGCATGCGGATAGCATCATGAATCAGCCTTAAATTCTCTGCCTCACGAACACCCTGTGCCGTAAAACGAACCAACTCACCTCCGGCTCCTGCAATCCGAATACATTGTGCTACTGAATTAATTATATCATTCGTATCTGTATTTGCCATAGACTGAATACGTACCGGTTGATTACCTCCAAGTAAAAGATTCCCAATTCGAATGGTATCAGAAGGACGACGTGAATAATTAAATTGATTGAGTTTCCACATATTGAGTAAATAATTATTGTTTTGCAAAAATACTCTTTTTAGATGGAGAAACGTAAGTAATTAATAATTAATAATGAAAAATTAATAAATACCAAGATGTTGAAATGTAGGCTATTGTAGATTAATAAATAGATCATTAAATATCAACAATTACTTATTACAAAGATGTTCATTGAAAAGTAATCAATGTTGCCGAAATAAAAAATGTATTGGTAATTTTCTATTTATTGAACGCTTTCATTCAGATTTTTTACGCTTCCTGATAAATAATTATAAGCTTATAAAAACAGTTACAGTATCAATAAAAGTTGACGAGGCAATAAATCCGATATGAACAATGAGTTGTATAATTGCTTAAGGAACTGATTTTTAAAAATTATAAAGCTATAAAAACTAAAACCTTAGAACAATTATTCTTATTTTTTAGTAATTTTGCATTCTAAATAATACTTTATTTCATGGTTGAATTGATACATTTGAGCTGGATCATGGCACTTCTGGCTGTAATTGTCTTGCTGTTTGTTCCCGTAAATATGAAAGCCTATACTGCAGCAATAGGTGTTGTAGGTAATGCAATAGCAACAAGTTGGTTAGCCATTCTGGTATTGGGTGGACAAGCAATCAGTTTTACATTTTACGGAGGCAGTATCATGGGTGATGTCATCATTCGTATTGATGAACTGTCAGCCTGGTTTATTCTTATCATCAATTTCACGTGTATAACGGGCGTATTCTATGGTACGGGTTATTTGAAAGCCTACGATAATACTGCCAAAAAGCTGAGTATGCATTGGATTTTATACGTCCTGTTTCAATTATCCATGGTGTGGGTATGCATGATACAACATGGATTGGTATTCCTGATAGCCTGGGAAATTATGTCGTTATCATCGATGATGCTGGTTATTTTTGATGCCAACAATCCTAAAACCATCAAAGCCGGTATCAATTATCTGGTTCAAATGCATATAAGCGTAGTGTTTCTAACCATTGGAACTGTATGGTTGTATTTTCAAACAGGGTCATTTAGTTTTGATGCATTTACCGTCTATTTTGGGGGAAACAGCAATATCTGGTTGTTTCTGGTGTTCTTTGTCGGGTTTGGGCTCAAAGCAGGGTTTATACCTTTTCACACCTGGTTGCCTCATGCTCATCCTGCAGCACCATCACATATTTCGGGAGTTATGTCCGGCGTAATTGTCAAGCTTGGAATTTATGGAATTTTCAGAGTAGCTTCTTACCTTAGAAGTGATTACCTGGTGTTGGGGGAAATACTGATTCTTTTATCTGTTCTTACCGGACTTTATGGGATCATAAATGCAGCCGTGCATCGAGATTTCAAAAAGATGCTGGCGTACTGTACCATTGAAAACATTGGGATTATTGGTATGGGTATGGGAATAGGTCTGATAGGTCTTGGGAATAATGTACCGGTATTATATTATCTGGGATTTGGCGGAGCTTTGTTGCATGTGCTTAATCATTCACTTTTCAAATCGTTATTATTTTATTCTGCCGGATCAGTATATCAACAAACCCATACCCGGGATATGGAGAAGTTGGGTGGTCTTATCAAAAGCATGCCCCGAACGGCAGTAATTTTTCTGATTGGAGCCATTGCCATTGGAGGAATGCCTCCTTTCAACGGATTTATATCCGAATTTCTGATTTATACCGGACTCATAGAAGGCCTTAAATTGCAGAATATGGATCAAATCATAATTATGGTACTTTCTTTTGCAGGATTGAGTATTATTGGTGGGCTTTCTATACTTACTTTTACTAAAACATTCGGGACTATCTTTCTGGGGAATCAACGTCAACCACTGGCTCATAAACCTCATGAAGTATCATCTATGATGTTGATACCTCAATATGTGATTATTATCATGATGCTTAGTGTATCTGTTTTCCCACAGTTCTATCTTCAGGTTATAGGAAATATCCTAACCGGGTTCACAAAAAGCGTAGTAGTTCCAATGCCTGAATCATTCGCTCATTATATTTCTATCATGCGAAATATCAGCATTTATTCTTTACTTTTCATAGCTGTAACAGGTATATTCTGGGGTATTCGTTCTTTTTTACAGCGAAGCAGGACTCAGGTAACCGGTGCTACCTGGGGTTGCGGATATACCGCTCCAACCAGCAAAATACAATACACTGCCAAATCATTTTCAAAATCACTCAGCAAAATGTTTAATTTTATTGTTATTGAAAGAAAGCAATATGATGAACTAAAACCGGGTGAGATTTTTCCTAAACAAAAAAAATATATATCGCATTATCACGATTTCTTTGAATTCAGGTTGATTCATGTAGTTACCAATCAACTGATTTATGCTGCAAATTATTTTAAGTTTATTCAAAACGGACGCATTCAATCGTATGTATTGTATGGTATTTTGTTTATTCTGGCAATTTTTCTACTGACAATTTTCAATATCGTATTATGAACTTTGTGTGGGCCTTTATATTAATTCCGTTCATGGCAATGTGCCTGATTCCCTTTCTTAAAATGAAAGGAAAAGCCATTGCTGTCTATTCGGCTATCAGTATAATTGCTATCATCACAAGCATATTGGCTTTTCAGGGATTAGCAGGTCAGAATTTCGACCTCACATTACCCGGAAGCCTGGTTAGCGGACCCATTCAACTTCATATTGATGCACTTTCCGCCTGGTTTATACTGATCATTAATTTTTCATTTATTACCGGTGGTTTCTACGGTCTTTTTTATATGAAAGCATATATTGATCAACCAAAGAATTTAAATTTACATGGTATTCTTTTTATTATCCTTCATGCATCGCTGGTAAGTCTTTGTGCCATTCAAAACAGCATTGCTTTTTTGGTTGCCTGGGAATTTATGGCCCTCTCAGCTTTTCTCACCATCATTTTTGAACATGAAAAAATTGCGACTGTCAGAGCAGGGATCAATTTTTTAATTCAATCGCATGTATCCATTCTTTTTCTGATGATTGGATTTATATGGGTTGCCAGTCAAACCGGCAGTTATGATTTCAGTGCCATTCACAGTTATTCAATGACTCATTCGGGCGCACTGTCCCTCATGTTATTTTTATTTTTCTTTATTGGTTTTGCCATTAAAGCCGGTTTTGTACCTTTTCATACATGGTTACCTTATGCTCATCCGGCAGCACCTGCTCACATTTCAGGTATTATGTCGGGAGTATTGATTAAAATAGGTATTTTTGGTATCCTTCGAATGATTTTACTCATTGATGTTAATTATACCACAGTAGGTTGTATCATTCTTTTCATGTCCATCATTTCGGGTTTATATGGAGTGATGCTGGCGATCCTGCAACATAATCTCAAGAAATTGCTTGCCTATCACAGCATTGAAAATATCGGGATCATCGGAATTGGAATTGGGTTGGGTTGTATCGGTTTAGGCTCGAACAATCCTGTATTAAGCTCATTAGGTTTTGCCGGAGCTTTATTGCACACATTGAATCATTCGCTGTTCAAATCACTCTTATTTTTCACAGCGGGGAATGTATATCAGGCAACACACACTCTGGACATTGAGAAACTGGGTGGATTGGTCAAAAAAATGCCACAGACCACTATCCTTTTTTTAATTGCAGCGATAGCCATATCAGGGATCCCTCCATTTAACGGATTTATTTCCGAATTTATTCTTTATACCGGTTTATACAATTGGATGCAAAATGCATTTATTGTTACATTAATCGGAATAGTATTTACTGCTACAGCATTGGTATTGATTGGCGGACTGGCAATGATGTGTTTTACAAAGGCATTCGGGGTTGTATTTTTAGGAAATCCGAGACATGATTTTCATCATGAAATAAAAGAAGTTCCTTTTCTTCAGTTGATTCCTTTATATTTTATCGCTGCATTTATTATTTTCATTGGGTTGTTTCCGGGTATTTTTTTAGACCTTCTTATAAAGCCTGTTCAACTTTTTACCGGGATACGTCAACTTCCGTTTGCTACATTTCAGGGAAACGGAATAGAAGCCCTTTTATCAGTCAGTCTTGCAAGTTGGTATATAATACTTCTGATACTGTTTATATTAGGTATCAAAAAATTCTTTCTGCGAAAAAGAATCGTTAAAGTACTTCCAACCTGGAACTGTGCTTATACTGCACCAACTGCAAAAATACAATATACTGCCAGTTCGTTTGTAAAAACTTACAGTAAACTTCTTGAAGTAATTTTTCTTGTTTTTAAAAAAGAGAAAGAAGTACAGGGGATATTTCCCAAAGATGCATATCTTGAAACACATCCATACGATAAGATTGAAAAATGGTTTATCGATTATCCGACAACAAATTTAAAAATCTTTTTAGGACGTTTCAGATTCGTTCAAAACGGAAAATTACAATTTTATATTCTTTACGGGATACTTTTTATCATTTCGATTATTAGTATTCCGGTACTTTATGATAAGATTATTATGTTTATTGAATTTTTAAAAGACCTCTAGATTAAAGAACAAAGACAAAAGATTAAAGATTAAAGAATAAAGATAAGAGATTAATTAAACATTTCACTGTAAATAAATAGTTTACAAACTGACATAAAAACAAATAAAAAACAATATTATGCTGAGCTTTATATTCATCATCATAGCCGCAACATTTTTTACTGGGATTATTATCCGGACAAAAAGTATTGCATCAGGACGAAAAGGACCCGGGATATTTCAGCCCATACACGATGTAATTCGTCTGTTCAAAAAGGGTGCAGTATATAGTGAAACATCAAGTTTTGTTTTCAGGATTGCACCCACCATTTACTTTTCCTCGGTATTTATTGCCATGTTGGTGGTTCCTTTTGGTAATTCAAAAGGGTTTATCAGTTTTAACGGGGACTTTATTTTCTTTGCATATGTATTGGGACTAGGCAAGTTTTTCAGTATAATCGGAGCCATGGATACCGGAAGCAGCTTCGAAGGTATGGGAGCAAGTCGTGAAGCGCTTTACTCCATGTTTGCTGAACCTGCATTTTTCATTCTAATGGGTTCGTTGGCTTTAATTACAGGACACACATCATTTCAGGAAATATTTTCCACCCTTCATTTAGGTTCATCCATCACGTATGCACTGGCTGTTTTGGCTGCATTTGTGTTTTTAATGATCGCCATGATTGAAAATAGCCGCATGCCGATTGATGACCCTAAAACTCATTTGGAACTTACGATGGTTCATGAAGTGATGATTCTGGATAATAGTGGCTTCGACCTTGGGCTGATACTAACTGCAGGGTATCTGAAATTTGCTATCTATGGAGCAATTATATTTAATCTTTTTAGTGGTTCAATCAGTTATGGATACTCCATACCTTTGTATTTTACAATGCAGGCATTTCTGGCTATTGTTGTAGGAATGATAGAATCGTTTATGGCACGATCGAGAATGAATCACAATGCACAATTTATTGTGGTGCTTTCATCGGTAGCACTGCTTATATTTTTCGGTGCTTTGTTGGTAGCGGGGAAATTTATTTAAGAGTCTTTAAATTTGCATTCAGGAATTTGAGATTGCACATTTTGAAAAAATATCAATTTTATTTAAAAACTTATGTTACACGTACTGCTAATTATTTTTCTTATATCATTGTTTTACATGGCCATTGCCAATCGGATGACGACCTATGTAAATGTACTTGCTATGCAGGGTATACTTCTTTTTTGTGTTGCATTCCTGGAACTGAAACATATCAATACGGTCAACCTGATACTTATTTTATTGGAAACCATTATTTTTAAATCGATAGCAGTTCCGGTATTTCTGAAATATGTTCTCAAACGAAATCATATAACCCGTGAAGCAGAGCCGTATTTACCTAATTTTGTTTCCTTAATAATCACAACAGTTATTGTAGTGACCACTATTTTGCTTTCAAATACCATGGAAGAAAGTTATTTAGACAAAATGTACTTTGTTGTTGCACTTTCAACCCTGTTTACAGGATTGTATTTTATTGCCACCCGACGCAAAATTATAACCCATGTAATGGGGTATCTGATTATTGAAAATGGCGTTTTTGTATTATCACTTGCTGTTGGTAATGAAATGCCAATGCTTGTCAATCTGGGTATTATGCTGGATATATTTGCCAGTGTGCTTATTTTAGGAATTTTCCTGAATAAGATAGGGGATGTATTTAAAGACATTGATGTAAATCAACTGACAAATCTGAAAGACTATTGAGGACCCCTAACCCCTAAAGGGGAATTAAAGAACGAATTAATTAAAGTTTAAATAAATAATGATTATTTCAATTTGGATCAATTAGCATATTACTATGTAATTGAACAAAAGTATTAAAATAATAATTTAGAAAAATATAGTATACAAATTAAGTTCCCCTTTAGGGGCTAGGGGTCATTAATAAGCAAATAACAAGTTTATGATAGAAATATATTTAATAGGATCGGTATTACTTGGAACGGGACTTTTTTTCAACCGGGGAAAAGTAATGAATTATGTCTTAATCTGGTTGTTTATTGTATTACAATGTGCTTTTACGGTGTATGCCTGCATGAATTACAATCTGACCGAGTCAACTTACTTTACATTTGATTCGCTTGGAATTATTATGTTACTGACTGCAACCATTATTTCCATACCGACAGTCATACACAGCCATATTTACTTAGAAGAAAGTGAGGAAAATACCCCTCAATCCAGAGCAATTTATTTTGGTGCATTGGTGCTTTTAATAACAGCAGTGAGTGCTGCCTATCTGGCAAATCACATAGCAGTAGTTTGGATTTTTGCTGAAATAACCACCCTGAGTGCTTCCGCATTAATTTATCATCACCGGAATAAACTTGCCCTTGAAGGGACGTGGAAATATGTTTTTATATGTGCCATCAGCATTACTTTTGTTTTTATAGGCATATTATTTTTAAGTCTTTCATTTGCCAAAGCAGGATCAGACGACATATCGTATAAAAATTTATTAGCACACAGCTCCATCCTGAATTTATCGTGGTTACGACTGGCATTTTTATTTATATTTACCGGATTTACAGTCAAATTGGGACTTTTCCCCATGTTTACTGCCGGGGTCGATGCCAAGGATAAAGCTCCCGGACCTGCTTCTGCTTTGCTATCGAGTATTGTAATGTGTATGGGTTTTGTGGGGATATTCCGTATGTATGTAGTAATTGCTAATACTCCGTTGCTCCATTGGGCAAGTCTTGTTGTTGGTATTTCTGCTTTTTTATCGTTGTTCATAGCAGCAGTGTACATGATCAAAGTAAAAAATATAAAACGTATGATGGCCTATTCGAGTGTCGAGCATATGGGACTGGTCATGCTGGGTATAGCAGCGGGTGGTATCGGTTATTATGCAGCCATACTTCATATTGTACTTCATGCTTTTGTGAAGTCAAGCCTTTTCTTTCAATACAACCAGATTTACAAGGTTTATAAGAACAAGAATATATATCAGTTGGGTAATTATTTTAAATACAACACCACCGGTGCCATAGTCGTACTTTTTGCATTTATTAGTGTTACTGCCATGCCTCCTTCGGGAATGTTTGTAAGTGAGTTTCTGATTTTCCGTTCACTCTTCGAAGCGAACCAATTGATCTTATTATTAGTTGTATTGTTGTTGCTTACACTTATCATTTGGGCATTTGCAAAAAATATTTTCAAGATATTATTTATACCTGCAGTAAATTTTGATGAATCTACTGTCCCTGCAATCAGCCCCTGGAGGTCTGTTTCACAGTTTATACTCATAGGTGGTGCAGCTTATCTGGGATTGAATCCGCCACTTATTTTTGTAGAATTGATAAAAAACAGTATCATGCTGCTTCCACACTAACGAAGAAGAGGTAAGAGGTAAGGAGTAAGAGGTAAGGAATGAGGAATGAGTTGGTAGTTTATAGAAAGTTAGTATTATAGTATAGAAGAAGAAAAAGAAAAAGATCAACTTTAAATTTCTTTGCAATAATCGAATGATATTTATAGGATTAATTAATTATGAATTATGAATCAATGTCGTTAAGTTAGTGTTTTTCTTTTCTGATAAATTGGAATCTTCGATGTGTAACTTTGAAACTTTGTTACTTTGTGGCAAGAAAATATTAGCCACTAAGACACAAAAACACTTAGTTTCATAAAGGGTGCATTCAAGCAACATCTTTAAAAAAAACGACATTGAATTATGAATTATGAATTATGAATTATTAAATGTGAATTGAATATGAATTTTATCAGTATAAAAAACAGCCAGACCATTTTGCTTTCGGATATCCCCGAAAGCAATTATGAATCATTTTATGACATGAATCTTGAATTGGTTCTTGGTCATATCGAGAGGCATTGCGTGAATTATTTCGGGTATAAGACCGGCAATAATATCAAACTTATATGTTGTATTGCAGATGATTTTACGCACGACATTTTAGTTTCTACCTGTCTGGTTAACAAAGCACATGCACTGGAATCGTTTACACCCAAGTTGTTATGTTTTGAGAAATTCGAGCGAGAAATTCATGAAAACTTTGGCATTCTTTTTTTGAATCATCCATGGTTAAAACCGGTTCGTTATGCTTTTAACAGGGATGACAAATCACAAACCATTGCAAATTACCCGTTCTTTTCCATTGACAGCGAAGAGCTTCATGAAGTGGGTGTTGGTCCAATTCATGCAGGAATTATTGAACCCGGACATTTCAGGTTTATTTGCAATGGTGAACAGATACTTCATCTTGAAATTCAACTTGGCTATCAACATCGTGGCATAGAACAACTGTTTATTGATAAAAAGAAACTTATACAACGAACTACACTGGCTGAAGATATAGCCGGCGATACAGTAGTTGGACATAGTACTGCTTTTGCACATGTATGGGAAAGTTTATGCGGAATTGAAGCGTCACGTGATATAGAATTTTCGCGTACATTAGCACTGGAGCTGGAACGAATAGCCTGTCATGTAAGTGATTTAAGCGGTGCATGTACCGATATTGCCTATCAGTTGGGCAGTTCGGTATTTGGACGGTTGCGCACCCCGATTGTGAACTTCTTACAGGAATGGGGTGGAAACCGACTGGCAAAGGGACTCATCAGACCGGGGAGAAACAAATTTCCATTTACACCTGCATTAGCAGAACGTTTAAAGCAGGTATTGGATATTTTCGAGCCCGATTTTAATGAAATGGTTGAAAAATTATTTGTATTACCCAGCGCATTATCCCGTTTTGAACATACCGGCATTGTTTCGAATGCAGATGCAATCTCTATAGGTGCTGTTGGAATGACTGCCCGAATGACGAATATGAATCGTGATATCCGTACCTCTCATTCTTTTTCGCTTTACCCTGAATTAAATCATATTCCTATTTTAAAACGACATGGCGATGTGTATTCGCGTATTCAAATCAGGAAGGAAGAAATAAAACAATCGATTAGCTATATCCGGAAATTAATATCTGAAGTACCTGCGTTATCTTCAAAAGAAATATTACTAAATACACCGGTACCAGGCTCGTTTTGTCTTTCGTTAGTTGAAGGTTGGCGGGGTGAAATCTGCCATTGCGCCTTGACTGACAAAAAAGGAGAACTAATGGTGTATAAAATCAAAGATCCATCTTTTCATAACTGGCTTGCACTGGCATTATCTGTGAGAAACAATGAAATATCTGATTTCCCAATCTGTAATAAAAGTTTCAACTTTTCGTATTCAGGACATGATTTATAGTTTCAATTAAGAGGTAAGGAGTAAGAGGTAAGGAGCAAGAAAATAACAACAAATTAAAATGCGATGTTAGAAAATTTAAAAATAGTATTTCATCAGGGGAAACAATTTATTCCAAATGTAAAAACGGCAATTGTTCCAGGTATTTTCAGAGGCCGACCTGTTATTAGTCTTGAGAAAGTAAATGAAGATGAAATGATTGCCCTTTGTCCGACAGATGCAATTTCAGCCAACCCGGTAAGGATTGATCTGGGTAAATGTACATTCTGCGGTGAATGTGCTATGCGTTTTCCTGAAAAGATAGTGTTCACAAAAGACTATAAGATTTCGAGTAACGTACCCGACAGGCTAATAGTACGCGAAGGAATAGATAAAGTAATAGAAGTAGACCCTGATAAGGTACGAAAAGAGATCCACAAGATTTTAGGGAGATCACTAAAACTTCGGCAGATTTCTGCAGGGGGCGATAATAGTTGCGAGATTGAACTAAATTCAGCGAATAATGTACAATTTGATATGAGCCGTTTTGGAATTGACTTCGTGGCTTCTCCCCGTCATGCAGATGGAATTGTAATAACCGGTCCGATTACAAAAAATATGGCACAAGCAGTGCAGATATGCTATGATGCCACTCCCGAGCCTAAAATCATTGTATTGGTAGGAACTGATGCTATCAGTGGGGGTCTTTTTGCTGACAGTCCGGCAATTGATCGAAGTTTTCTTGAAAAATATCCTGTCGATCTTTATATTCCCGGCAATCCCGCTCATCCGCTTACCATTGTGAATGGCTTATTGGATTTAACCAGGAAGTTAAAATAAAACATATCGCGGAATCAATTTAATAGTATAAAGTATGAAATTTAAAAAATTTATATGTCGATTTTCATGAAAAAAGCACAAAATGTTTTATTATTTCAATCCAAATGCCTATTTTTGTGTAGATTTTTTTGAAAAATGACCAACCGTTACGAAGAACTTATACACGCATTTGAAATAAAACTGCGAAAACTAATTTCGGAGTATACTTTTCTAAAAGAGGAAAACTC
>Ga0302215_10002485_pt1 | contig 12631 bp, 13 predicted proteins | sample II_Fen_N3_1_FD_194580 | JGI IMG/M metagenome (GOLD analysis project Ga0302215, IMG submission 194580) | Peat permafrost microbial communities from Stordalen Mire near Abisko, Sweden - II_Fen_N3_1 | ecosystem: Environmental > Terrestrial > Soil > Wetlands > Permafrost | place: Sweden: Abisko... | reverse complement strand
GATGCTTTGCAACGGGATATAAAGATTGATTATGTGGCAATGAGAATTCCGAATGATTTTATTGTAGGGTATGGATTGGATTATGATGGGTACGGTCGCAATTTGAAGGATATTTATACTGTGGTTTCTGAATGAAAATTCCATGAACTGTGATGTATAGGTATCATTACAGCTCATTTTAGTTAATATATTAAAAGATAAAAAATGCTCAACATTATTATTTGTGGTGCTCCGGGTTGCGGAAAAGGCACGCAAAGTGACTTGATTGTAGAAAAGTACAAACTTAAACATCTTTCTACAGGTGATTTACTCCGTAAAGAAATAGCTGAAAAAAGCGAGTTAGGAATAACTGCTGAAAGTTTTATTTCAAAAGGTAATTTGGTTCCTGATGAAATGATCATCAGTATTCTTTCTAAAAACATCCAAGGCTTTGGTAATGATATTAACGGTATGATCCTCGACGGATTTCCACGTACAGTAGCTCAGGCTGAGGCTTTACAAACCATGTTGAGTAATAGTGGAAAAGAAATCAGCATTTTGCTTGATTTGAGTGTAGAAAAGGCAGAATTAATCGATCGTCTTTTAAAGAGAGGTCAGACTTCAGGACGTAGTGATGATAATCTGGAAACTATCCAAAAACGGTTGAAAGTGTACGAACTTCAAACAGCTCCTGTAAGTGACTTTTACAAAAAACTTGATAAATATGCTGCCGTTAATGGTATGGGTAGCGTAACTGAAATTTTTGAACGTATTTCTTTAATTTTAGACTCGAAGAAATAATTTTTTCTGACTAAAAAACATATACAAAACACACCGGAAACTTATTCAGGTGTGTTTTGTTATCTCATAAACAAAACAAATAAAATGGCAAGTTCTAACTTTGTAGATTACGTAAAGATATTTTGTCGTTCGGGCAAAGGTGGACCGGGTTCAAAGCATTTATACCGCGACAAACTTACTATGAAAGGAGGTCCGGATGGCGGTGATGGCGGTCGTGGCGGCCATATTATTTTGAGAGGTAGCAAAAACCACTGGACACTGATTCACCTGAAATATGCACGACATATTTATGCCGGCGATGGCGAGAGTGGAGGTTTGAGCAGAAGTTTTGGGAAAGATGGCGAGGATAAAATTATTGAAGTGCCTTGCGGAACTGTAGTATATGATGCTGAGACAGGAGAATTTCTTTCGGACATAAAGGAAGATGGCGAAGAGGTAGTGTTGATTAAGGGTGGACGTGGCGGACAAGGAAACTGGCATTTTCGTTCTGCTACCAATCAAACACCACGTTTTGCACAACCCGGTGAAGCATCGATAGAGAAAACAGTGATCTTACAATTGAAGGTATTAGCGGATGTTGGTTTGGTGGGATTCCCCAATGCCGGAAAATCAACCTTACTATCGGTTGTATCTGCAGCAAAACCCGAAATTGCCAATTATCCTTTTACCACACTGGTACCAAACCTGGGTATTGTTTCTTATCGCGACGACAGATCATTTGTAATGGCTGATATACCGGGAATAATTGAAGGAGCATCGGAAGGTCGTGGGCTTGGATTACGTTTCTTACGTCATATCGAAAGAAATTCTATTTTGCTGTTTATGATTCCGGCAGATACGGATGATATTATCGCCGAATATAATATCCTGCTTAATGAGCTGAAACAGTATAATCCGGAACTTGTCGATAAGCAGAGAATTTTGGCCATAACCAAATGTGATATGCTGGATGAAGAATTGACAACTGAAATAAAAAAACTGGTGCCTACAGATATTCAGTCGGTTTTCATTTCGTCAGTAACCGGTTTGGGTCTTGCGGAGCTCAAGGATCTAATCTGGGCAGAAATAAACAAAGAATCCAATAAGATCGTTGAAATTACGCATCGTCCAATGGAAATAGCCTATCGTGATGTGGAGGAAGAACTTGAAGAAGAGGAAGAAGAGGAAGAAGAGGATGATCTGAGCCAATATAAAGGAATAGGCTGGGATGAACTGTAAACCAGAGGTAAGCAGTAAGAGGTAAGCAACTATGATTACGTACAATTTACTGAATAAGCATAATGAAATTGCCCATTTTTGCACGAGCCGGGAAGGTGGTGTAAGTGTGGGCAATTATGCGTCATTTAATTTGAGTCCGTTTTATGGGGATGCGCCTGAGAGCTTTTTGCGAAATCAGCAAATTTTGTGTGATCGGCTGGATATTAATTTGGAAAGGCTTATTATTCCATATCAAAATCACGGCACTGAGGTGAGAGAAATTGACGAGGCTTACTTTCAGTTATCAAAAGCAGAGAAACTGCAATATCTGAATGGAATTGATGCTTTATATACCAACCTACCGGGAATTTGTATCGGAGTTACCACAGCCGATTGTGTTCCGTTATTATTTTTCGATCCGGTTAAGCAAGTGGTGGCAGCTGCTCATGCAGGCTGGCGTGGCACGTGTGGGAGGATAGCAGAGGAAACTATCCGTAGGCTTGTTGAGGCACATAAATGCAGTGTAAAGGACATTCTGGTGGTTATTGGCCCATCAATATCGAGCGAGGTTTATGAAGTCGGTGTTGACGTGATAGATTCATTTAAGGCAGCAGGCTTTGATATATCCAACATCTGCGAACAACGAGGAAGCTCATTTTTTCTCGATTTGTGGAAAGCAAATCAGCAATCACTTGAAAATGCAGGAATACCGGCTGAGAATATAGAGATTGCGGGGCTTTGTACATTTACCAGCCCTGACCGTTTCTTTTCAGCCCGCAGGTTAGGAATAAAATCGGGCAGGATGCTAAGTGGAATAATGATTAAAAAAGCGTGATATAGAGTTCGGAGTATGAACATCGTAATTTCAAATAGAATACGTGAGGCTTGTCCGCAGCTGGTTTTAGCAACCATAATGTGTGAGGTGAAGAACGCTGAAACTTCGTCAGAGTTTTGGTCTGAAATGGAGGCCGAAATTCAACGAATAAAATCGGTTTACGCGTTGGAGGACATAAACAAACGTCCGGAGATAGCAGCAACCCGTAAGGTTTATAAAATACTGGGTAAAGATCCCAATCGTTATCGTCCTTCGGCAGAAGCATTGTGTAGGCGCATACTTAGGGAGATTCCAATTTATAAAGTCAGTACCTTAGTTGATGTTATTAATCTGGTCTCCATCCGAAGCGGATTTTCTATCGGAGGTTTTGATTTAGAAAAGATTCAGGGAAAGATTCAGTTGGGAGTAGGAACCGCCGATGAGGAGTTTGAAGCAATAGGCAGAGGACTTTTAAACGTGGAAGGTTTGCCGCTCTACTCTGATGAAACTGGTGGAATAGGTACGCCAACCAGCGATAATGAACGAACAAAAATAGGAGGAGATACAACCAGACTGCTATTGATTATAAACGGATACAGCGGCAGGTCTGGGCTTCAGGATGCTGTAGATTACTCTATTGAATTGCTGGGAAAGTATGCTGAATTAGAAAATGTAAAGGTTCACTTTATCGAATAATTCAAACCTCTAAACCAGTCATCATCTTCTCTATTTCCTCGTCCAATTCGTGCAATTGTTTTTTGCAAAGTTCCATCAGAACAGCTGCTCTTTTTACTTTTTCAGCGATGAAATCCATATTCACTTCTGCATTACTTTCCAACTCTGCCAGAATTTGCTCCAGCTCTGTAACTGCCTCGGTGTAAGTTAGCTTTTGTTTTGCCATTATTCTATATATTTTGTAGTAGGGGAAACAAGTTGATACTATTCTTCTGAAAAATGAACCAACACATGTCTGTAAGAATTAAAAATCTTGGATTTAGAACAAAAACCCAAATATACTTTATTATCGTCCACCACCGGCAGATACCAGGAGTTGGTGTCCTCAAAAATATCCATTACAGTCTCCATAGGCATACTAGCATTGAGTAATGCAGGAGGGGATGTCATTAGTTTGTTGACTTTGAATCTATTATACAAATCAGGTCGGAACATAATATTGCGCACCTCATCTACCAGAACTATACCGTTTAGTCTGTTGGTAACCGGGTTTACAACAGGAAATATATTTCTTTTGGATTTTGATATATTCTTTACGAGCTCGCCTAACGTCATGTCGGGGTACAATGTTATGAAGTCCGTTTCGATAAAATTCTCCATTTTCAGCATCGTAAGTATCGCTTTGTCTTTATGATGTGTCAGCAGTTCGCCTTTCTTGGCCAACCGCATGGCATACAAACTATGCGGTTCAAAAAGAATAATGGTCAGATAGGAAACTACGGAAACAATCATCAGCGTCATAAATAAATTATAGCCCCCGGTCAGTTCCGCAATAAGGAATATCCCAGTCAGAGGAGCATGCATTACGCCCGACATAAGCCCAGACATCCCTGCCAATGCAAAATTAGCTTCCGGAGCATGAATTCCCAAAAACGACAGAACATGAGCCACCACAAAACCGGTTAAGCAACCGACAAACAACGATGGTGCAAAGATTCCACCCACACCGCCGGCCGAAGTTGTCGATGCTGATGCAAATATTTTAAAGATAACGATTAAAGAGAGGTAAATAACTATAATCCAGGGACTGTTTCCGAGTCCCAAAAAGAAGCTCTGATTGAGAACAGAAGCCGATTGACCATTTAAGAGAGCGACGATTGTATCATAACCTTCGCCATAAAGCGGCGGGAAAATAAAAATAAGTATGCTTAAGATCAGACCTCCAATAATCAGTTTCGAATAGGGATTTTTGTATTTTCTGAAAAAACTCTCGATTTTATTCATTCCCCTTGTAAAATAGAGGGATACAAGTCCACAAATAATGCCTAAAAGAATCAGGTAAGGTATTCGCTCTATGGCAAAGGGCTCGTATTTACTAAACTGAAACATAAAGTTACTTCCTGAGAAGAAGTAAGATAATGATGTGGCTGTAACAGAAGAGATTAAAAGTGGTGCAATCGCTGTAAGTGTCATATCCAGCATCAGCACTTCAAGCGTGAACATCAGACCTGCAATTGGTGCTTTGAAGATACCGCCAATAGCTCCGGCAGAGCCACATCCCACCAGAAGCATTAATGTCTTCTGATCCATCTTAAAGAAGTTTCCCAGATTTGAACCAATAGCCGCTCCGGTAAGTACAATAGGTGCTTCGGCTCCTACAGATCCACCAAAGCCGATGGTGATAGAACTTCCTACTATTGAGGTCCAGATGTTATGAAGTTTAAGGATGCTTTTTCGTTGCGAGAAGGCATACAAAATCCGGGTCACCCCGTGACTGATGTCATCTTTTACAATGTAGCGAACAAATAGAGAGGTGATTAAGATACCTACAATAGGAAAGAGTAAATACCAGTAGTTTACATCCTGATGACTAAAATGACTTGTAAGCAGGTGCTGAATCAGATGAATAATAGATCTTAGCACAAAGGCGGCAATAGCGGCAAAGATTCCTATTACGAAGCTCAATATGAGTATAAAGTGTCGTTGCTTAACATGAGCCTCACGCCATGCAATCATTCTCAAATACCAACTCTTATTTTCCATACCTTTATAAAAACTCCTGACAATCTTTCAAAAAACTTTCAACAAAGATATATAAATTAGAATCTAAATCAAACACCTTTTCCTTTAAATAGAATTTCGAGGGTGTACAGAAGAATTTTGGCATCGGTCAGTAAAGACATATTTTCCATGTAAATAATGTCGTAATTAAGTCGTTCTATCATTTTATCCACTGTATCGGAATAACCGATTTTTATCGGACCCCACGAAGTCAATCCGGGTCTGATTCTGTAAAGAAGGCAATAATACGGTGCCTGATCAATAATTCTGTTGATATAATATTTTCTCTCCGGTCTGGGACCCACTACGCTCATTTGACCTTTGAGTACATTCCAAAATTGAGGAATTTCGTCCAACCTGTATTTCCTCAACACCTTGCCTACATTTGTAATTCTTTGATCGTTAGGACTGCTTAAACGTGGCACGCCCTTCTCAGATCCTGTGTACATGGTTCTGAATTTCAATATTTTAAACGTTCTTCCGAACTGACCTACCCGTTCCTGTTTGTAAAATACAGGTCCTTTGGAGTTTAGCTTTATCAGCAAAATAAAGGAAAGCACAAAAGGTGCAACCAAAACTAAAGCCAAAAACGAAACGATAATATCAAAGAGACGTTTTACACTTTCTTCCCAATCGGACATGGTAGAATCGGTGATGTTTACTAAAGGGCTTATATCCAGGTTTTTTATTTTTGCACTTCCCGTTAGTATTTCATATAGCCGTGGAGTAAACTGAATCTCAATATTGAATTTATATAATGAGTTGATAATCTTGAAAAGTTGATAGTCATCAGCATCATCCAGTGCAATTATGGTTTCTTTGATATCGTATTTTTCTATGATTGTGTCCAACTGAAACATATTTCCCAATACTTTGTTGGCAGGGACGGCAGTGTGCCTGTCATTGCTTATGAAGCCTATAAGTGTGTTGTGACGGGCGTATTTTTCAAACTCTGAAGCTATTTTTAATGCGTTTTTTCCTGTGCCAATGATGATAGTGTTAACAGTCCACTTCCTGGTCTTGAAATTGTTTCTGATTTTTGAGCTAACAATACTCCTGAAACTCAGCGTGAAAATAAACATCAGCCCAAATAATACAAGAAGTGAAATATAGAAGTACTGGTATGAAACAGAAATATCTTTAATCATTCTGATTGAAAAAATGGAAATAGATATAAATGCTGATGATGTGAATGTACTGAATATCTCGACAACTCTGGATTTTTTTATCGGGTTTAAATAAAAACCGCACAGATAATGAATTGAAATGCAATAAAAAGGAAAGAAAATCAGGCTTATCAGGTAGCTGTAGTTTGGAATCAGAAAACGAATACTCTCAAAAATCTGAATGTCGTTGATGAGTTTTCGGAAAGCCACAAAGAGCACCCATACGATAAGCGAAGCAAGCATATCGCAAAGTACAAATTCAAATCGTAAGCGGCCTTTATTCATTTTGTTTTATTCCCGGATTAATTTGAACAAGTTTCCTTTTCCCAGTTTTATTATGGATGATGGTTTGGGTAGTGACAATTCATCCCGTCTAAAATTCACCACATAATCTACAGCATTTTTAATTTCATCTAATATCTGGCTGAAGTTTTGCGGAGTTGGTTCACCACTTACGTTGGCCGAAGTGGAGACAATGGGTTTTTTGAATTGAGCACAGAGCTTTTTCGAGAATTCTTCGGTAGTCACCCTGATTCCGATTGATTTGTCTTCAGCAACCAGGTTTGAAGCCAGATTGCGAGCCTGAGGATAAATGATGGTGAGTGGTTTTTCAGACATTTCTATCAAATCCCACGCTATATCCGGAACTTCGTCAACATAAGATTGCAACTTGCCGGGGTTATCAATCAGCACAAGCATAGCTTTGGCATCGGCTCGTTTTTTTATATCAAAAATACGTTTTACGGCAATTTCATTTGTGGCGTCGCATCCAAGTCCCCATACAGTGTCGGTTGGGTATAGAATAACACCTCCTGACCGGAGGATTTCAAGTGTTTTTATAATTTCTTCGTGCATAATTAAAATCGGATTTATTTAATGGCTAAATGATATATTCAAAAAAGCAAATTTTGGGAAAATCATCAAACTAATTATCGGATTTACTGCTTTTAAGATATCATTTTTCTTTCATGCAAAGATAGCATTTTATCTCTTCAATTGTTATGTATTGTTAAGCTTTTGTTTAAAATCTAATCTGCGTACTGATATTGTATTTTCGGAAAAAATCTGTACTTTTACAGCATTGAACCTTGTTTGTTATTCAAAATAGTTGAATAGTTTTCTTATAAGATTGATAAATAACAGCTTGGATTTACAGGGAGAGCATGCTTCTTCCGCTTAAGTAGAAAAATAATATACAATGATAAATACCTGGATTTACAGAACCCTTACCGAACAACAACGTGAAATACAAAATAAGTTAGCAGAAGAATTGAGTATTAGTCCAATACTGTCACAATTGTTAGTTCAGCGAGATATTCTGACTTTTGAAGAAGCGCGAAGTTTTTTTCGTCCCGACCTGAGTAATTTGCATGATCCATTTCTGATGGCCGATATGCATAATGCTGTAAACAGACTCACGAAGGCAATGCAGAAGAATGAGAAAATACTCATTTACGGCGATTACGATGTTGATGGAACAACGTCTGTAGCGCTGGTTTATAAGTTTTTGAAACAATTCTACCGGAATGTTGATTTTTACATTCCCGATCGTTATAACGAAGGTTATGGCATCTCTATTCAGGGAATTGATTTTGCCGCAGATAATGATTTCAAGCTGATTATTGCGTTGGATTGTGGTATCAAAGCGGTGGAGAAGGTGAAATATGCTCTGGAGAAGGGAGTAGATTTTATAATTTGCGATCATCATACTCCCGATGCTGTGTTGCCGCCTGCTGTTGCAGTTTTAGACCCTAAAAGAATAGATTGTACATATCCTTACGAACATCTCTCGGGCTGTGGTGTAGGTTTTAAATTGATGCAGGCTTTTGCCATAACCAACAACATTGATTTCTCACAGCTCACTCCATTGCTTGATTTACTGGCCTTAAGCATTGCTTCTGATATAGTTCCCATTACCGGCGAAAACAGAATTCTGGCATTTTATGGATTAAAGCAGATTAATTCTAATCCAAGTATCGGTCTACAGGGAATTCTGGAAGTTTGCGGGCTGAAGGACAAAGAAATAAGCATTAGCGATATTGTTTTCAAGATTGGTCCTCGTATCAATGCTTCGGGAAGAATGAAGCTGGCTTCAGAAGCTGTGGAGCTGCTTGTGTCGAGTGATTATCTGTTTGTAAAAGAAAAAAGTGATACGATAAACGAGTATAACAACGACCGAAAAGACTTAGACAAGAATATTACTGATGAGGCTATTGCACTTATTGGGGCTGACAAGCGATATCTTGATAGAAAGTCAATAGTAGTACACAAACCCGATTGGCACAAAGGCGTTATCGGAATTGTGGCTTCGCGATTGTCTGAAGAGTACTATAAACCGAGCATTGTACTTACCAATTCCAACGGATTTGCTTCCGGATCGGCCAGATCGGTTTCGGGATTTGATATTTATAAGGCTATCGATTCCTGCCGCGATTTGCTCGAAAACTTTGGTGGACACATGTATGCGGCAGGTTTATCAATGAAGGAAGAAAACATTCCGGCATTTACCGAACGGTTCGAGAAATTTGTGGCAGATAATATTTTGAAAGAACAAACTTATCCACAGATAGAAATCGATGCTGTGTTGGAGTTCAAAGATATTACTCCAAAATTTTTCAGGGTTCTGAAACAGTTTGGTCCGTTTGGTCCGGGAAATATGAAACCTGTGTTTGTGTCGAAAAAAGTGATGGATTATGGAACCAGTCGATTGGTTGGCAAAGAGCAGGAGCATTTAAAACTCGAGTTGGTTGACTCCAGTTCGGAAAATGTTATGAATGGAATTGCATTTCGGATGCATGAGTATAACGATCATTTGAAAGCGCTTAATCCGTTGGATATCTGTTATACAGTAGAAGAAAATTCGTTTAATGGAAATACTTCTATTCAGTTGATGATAAGAGATATAAAAGTGGTGGAAAAATAAGAATTATTGTACTGAATAAAGCAGACGAAGCCGGATAATTAATTTTATTCGGCTTCGTCTGTTATTGAATGAAAACTCATGGGTTACATGGTGGTTTCTTCGGGTTTTAAATCCTCGGAGTTATTTGCCGGAATTTCGTCCACGTCATTGTCATTAAGCACAAAACGTTTGTAATACGAAATCATAAGCGTAGTCATGGGTAATGCTATGATCATTCCCACCATTCCCATTAACGACCCCCAAACGGACAGCGATAACAGGATAACCGCAGGATTAAGCCCTGTCACTTTTCCCATGATTTTTGGTGTTAGAACCATATCTTCAAGCACCTGAATTATTGTGAAAACAATAGCAATACCTAACAAAATGGAGCCAAAGTTCTGACCGGTTTCGGCTGCCTGAAGCAATCCCATCACGCCACAAGGAATCAGTGCCAAAGCTTTCAGATAGGGAACTAAAGTGAGTGCGCCAATAAGCAACCCCAGTATAATAGCTAAAGGCAATTTGATGATGCTAAATCCAATGACAAACAAAATACCGACAATTAGTGCAATTAAAGCTTGTCCTCTGAAGTAGCGGTTCATGCCCAATTCCAGATCGGATATGATTTCGGCTATGAGGGTTTTGTATTTTGGAGGAATGATTGCGTAAAAACCTGAGGTGATTTTTTCATAATCAAGTAATATAAAAACCAGATAAAGAAAAACAATAACTATAACAGAAAATCCCATGACGAAATCCAGCGATCCATTAATAAAGCTCCACAAGCCCGGGGTTAACTTTTTAAACCCTTCCATTATGTTTTGATCTTTTAGTAATGTCTGAAAGTCCAGATGCGTAAGATAATACTTAATATCATCTTGCCATGCTGCCGGAATAAACGTATTAACGTCAAGCGTTTTGCTGAATGAGCCTATCAGTTGTGATAACTTTTGGATTTCAAGGCTGACAATTGGAGTCAGGATAGAAATGAGTCCTATTATTGATCCGAAAAACAATATAAGTGTCGCAATTATTGACAAAACCCGACTTCTGAACCTGAGTTTATGTTGGAAAAGTTTTACGATTGGCTGTAATAAATAAGCTAATAGCCATGCCACCAGAAATGGCAACAATACACCACTTAATCTGTTTAATAAAAGAAAAAGTAATATAAGCACCGTTAAGCCAATAACTATTCGTACAACCCGATCGAAAGTAAAAGGTTTTGAGATTCTCTTCATGACTTATATTTTTTTTGATAATTAAATTACGCTTGATGCTTGCTTGCATTATAGCAATCTCTGCATATTGGCTCGTATTCAGTCATTTCGCCTAGTAGTACGCGCTTGTCACTGTCAACAAGCCGGTGCGACACATAAGCCAGCGCACCACACCTCACACAGATGGCGTGAACTTTAAAAACATCTTCGGCAATGGCGCATAACGCCGGCATAGGTCCAAACGGAACTCCCTTAAAGTCCATATCCAGACCGGCTATAATGACTCTTATTCCCTGATTGGCCAGTTGAGTACAGACATCTACCAACCCCTCGTCGAAAAACTGAGCTTCGTCAATACCAATCACATCTACATCGCCCGACATGAGCAAAATGCTGCCTGAAGATTCTACCGGAGTAGAACGAATCGCTGTTTTATCATGAGAAACGACTTCATCTTCAGAGTAGCGTGTGTCAATTTTAGGTTTAAAAATCTCTACGCGCTGTTTGGCAAAGTTAGCTCGTTTCAACCGCCGAATCAACTCTTCCGTTTTGCCGGAAAACATGGAGCCGCAAATCACTTCGATACTTCCACGTTTTTGTTGAATGGGATGGTTTCTTTCAGAATAAATCATGGTATTTTGTTGAAAAATTGGTTCTACTTTATTTCTTTTGTCTCTTGTTTATTGTACCTTTACACCCGTTTTAAGGTTCTATCCGGTAAATTCTGTTTTGTTGTATTCTGCAAAGATAAAAAAATAACAAGGATAGAAATTGCTTTTATAGAAAAAAGATATGAACACGGAGTTGAAGAAAGCTCTTCTTAAAAGCATTGATAAAGGGTTTCTACTTAAAAAAATATCGGAAATCGATTCTGTAGAAATAAAATACTGTTCAACAACAATCGTTCAATTCAACAAATAAGAAAACAATGAGTAATACAAGCAAAGCGTCGGTTGATCATGGAAAAGTGGGAGCAAAGCTGTATGTGGTTCCAACTCCGATTGGTAATCTGGAAGATATGACGTTTCGTGCCATTCGGATACTCAAAGTTGCCGATTTAATATTGGCAGAAGACACGCGAACCAGTGGGTTTCTGCTTAAGCATTTCGAAATAAAGACCCCGATGCAATCTCACCACAAGTTCAACGAACATAAAACCGTTGAAACCATAGTGCAACGCATTAAAAGTGGACAAACGATTGCCTTGATTTCGGATGCAGGAACTCCTGCCATTTCTGATCCGGGTTTTCTGGTGGTGCGTCAATGTGTGGAAAATGGAATAGAAGTAGAATGTTTACCCGGAGCTACAGCTTTTGTGCCGGCTTTAGTTGCTTCAGGTCTGCCCAACGACAGGTTTTGTTTTGAGGGTTTCCTGCCACAGAAAAAAGGGAGACAGACGAAGATACATGAGTTGTCAACCGAGAAAAGGACGATGATATTTTATGAATCGCCATTCAGACTTGTGAAAACTCTAACACAACTCTCCGAAGTATTCGGCACAGAAAGGAGAGCATCCGTATCGCGCGAGATTTCCAAGATTTTTGAAGAAACACAACGGGGAACTCTGGTCGAATTGCAGCAATATTTTACTGAACATAATCCTAAAGGTGAAATTGTGCTAATTGTTGCAGGATTAGAAGAATAACATTATCTTTGTATTCATAAGATTGAGAAAAAATCACACCTCTTTTTATCCATATACATAATTCTCAATTACTGCCTTTATCAATCTTTTTTATATGAAATTAGTTCCATTTTCTTTGCTTATTTCTCTTGTACTGCTCACCTCGTGTGGCAAACAATCATCTGAATA
>Ga0302215_10002482_pt1 | contig 12640 bp, 5 predicted proteins | sample II_Fen_N3_1_FD_194580 | JGI IMG/M metagenome (GOLD analysis project Ga0302215, IMG submission 194580) | Peat permafrost microbial communities from Stordalen Mire near Abisko, Sweden - II_Fen_N3_1 | ecosystem: Environmental > Terrestrial > Soil > Wetlands > Permafrost | place: Sweden: Abisko... | reverse complement strand
AGAAAGACTATTTCGGTTTGACAGATGTTGAAAAACAATTGATTTCTGATGTATGTGAAGCATTTCATGCTGCAAATAAGAAAGTTATAGTGGTATTAAATATTGGAGGAGTAATTGAAACTAACAGTTGGAAAAATTTACCAGATGCAATACTTCTTGCATGGCAAACAGGACAACAAGGAGGTGCCGCTGTGAATGAAATATTAAAAGGGAAACTGAATCCATCAGGAAAACTACCAATGTCTTATCCAATGACTTATGCAGATGTACCTTCTTCTAAAACTTTTCCCGGAGTTCCAGTGATAAACCCGGTAAATTCATTTTATAATGAAGGTGTATATGTTGGTTATCGATTTTACGATACATTTAAAGTACTAACTTCTTATGAATTTGGTTTTGGATTATCTTATACCAATTTTGGATACTCTGATATTAAAGTAAGTTCTACAACTTTTAATGGTTATGTTGATGTGAGCGTAATAGTTAAGAATACAGGGAAAATTCCCGGAAAAGAAGTGGCTCAATTGTATTTATCTGCACCAAAATCAAAGATAGATAAGCCTGAGAAAGAACTAAAAGGATTTGTGAAAACAAAATTATTAAAACCAGGTGAAACTCAACAAATCACCTTTAAAATTGATGCAAAGTTACTTGCCTCATTTTGGAGTGGTGAAAGTTGTTGGATTGCCGACAAAGGGGTATATGATGTTTTTGTCGGTTCTTCCTCTAAGGATATTCGACAGAAAACGTCATTCGATGTAGCCTCAGATATTAAAGTAGAGCAATTACATGATGCAATGTACCCTAACTTTGCTATCAAAGATTTAGGAACCGTCAGCAAAACAACATTGGGAAATCGTTCACATTTTACCAGACACCATATACTATACTATGATTTCCAATGGTATGAAAAACAAAAAATAGAATAAATATTCACAACAAATTATTCTAAGGTTTAATCCCAACAAATTGTGAAACAAAGTATTTATATCATCTTAAAATTTACTTTAATTGATAAATATGTCAAAAAAGAACATTATTCTTCCTGTTCTCTTAGTGTTATCGATGCTACTTTTTGCACAAAGCAAAATACCAGACTATCAAAGTAATAAACTGAATACAGAAGAGCGTGTAAAAAACATTTGCTCGTTAATGACTTTAGACGAAAAAGCTGATTTTCTGTCCGGTGCTGATGATTGGCATCTTAAAGGCATAAAAAGATTAGGGATTCCTCCATTGCAAGTTACTGACTGCGGTCATGGAGTAACTATCATTTTAGACAAACAAGGAAGCTGGATTGGAAATGCAAGTTGTTTTCCTACTGCTGTAGGTCAAGCTTCAACATGGAATAGAACCCTTATTCAGGAAATTGGCAGCGCTTTGGGGCGTGAAACACGTGCTACAGGTTCTGCAATATTGCTTGCTCCAATGGTAAATATAAAACGATTTCCACTGAATGGTCGTAATTATGAAACATTTTCCGAAGATCCAATTTTGTCCGGCGAAATGGCTGCAGCATTTATAAAAGGTGTACAGTCAGAGCATATTGGTGCTGTTATTAAAGGTATGGCTGCAAACAGCCAGCAAGCTAATCAAGAGGAACTGATGGTAACAATGGATGAGAGAACTTTGCAGGAAATTTACCTTCCTAGTTTTAAAATCGCTATAAAAAAAGCAAACCCTTGGGGATTAATGACATCTTACAATGGCTTGAATGGTGTACGTACTTCTGCGAGTAAACATTTACTGCAAGATATATTGAAAAATGACTGGAAATATAACGGTTTTGTGGTTTCTGACTGGCGAGCTGTAAAAGGTGTTGAATCTATTGTTTCGGGATTAGATTTTGAAATGCCTGGTCCAGGCAAATATATGACGAAAGCAAATATTCTGAGAGCGATAGAGGAACATAAATTAACTTTTGCCGAGTTAGATGACAAAGTAAAACGAATCTTAAGGGCATACGTAAATTCAAAATTGTTAGATGCTGAAAAGCCTGTATTAAACGCTGAGTTAAACTCCCAAAAACACCAATTACTTACACGCAAGGTGGCTGAGGAAGGAATAGTATTGCTTAAAAACAATAATAACTTATTACCCTTAAATTTATCGACTATAAAAAGACTGGCTGTTATTGGACCAAATGCAAGTCAAGCACGTTTAGGTGGAGGTGGTAGCGCCTCAGTTTCGCCATTTTATTCTGTTAGTCCATTGGACGGTTTACGCAAAGTATGTGGTGTAGCTACTGAAATAATCTATCAAGAAGGGTGTGGATTAGACGGAAATCTAAATGTTGTTGAGAGCAAATATCTTCAAAATATTCAGAATGGCGTAACCAAACCCGGATTAAAAGCTGAATACTTTAAAAACATAAATTTACAAGGCGCACCTGAGCTTACAACAGTAGATGAACTCGTTGATTTTTCATGGGGTTGGACAAATCCAAAACCACAAATAGGTAAATGGGGGTATTCGGTTCGTTGGAAAGGTCAATTGCTACCCCCAACCACGGGTGAATATAAATTAGGAATTTCTGCTGCCGAATGTGGTTACAGGCTCTATGTCAATGGAAAATTGACTATCGATGAATGGGAAACTGGTGGTAAAAATAATTTTGAAGCAAATTTCACCTCAAGTAATAGAAATATATTAGTTAAGTTAAATGAGCTTTTGCCAGTCGATATTCAAATTGAATTTTATAAACGTTCAAATAGGAATTTTATACGATTTGAGTGGGAAATTCCAGGGAATAATTCACTCGATTTAGCATTGAAATTAGCAAAAGAGTGTGATGCAGTCGTCATCTTTGCAGGTTTATCGAACTTCTTTGAAGGGGGAAATAATGATAGAAAGGATATATTACTCCCAGGTTACCAAAACAAATTAATAAGCGAGGTGGCTAAAGTGAACCCTCAAACCATAGTAGTTTTGATGAATGGCTCACCAATTGGAATGCCTTGGATCAAAGATGTTAATGCATTAATTGAAGCATATTATCCTGGGCAAGAAGGTGGAAATGCTATTGCAGATATTTTAACAGGCAAAATTAACCCATCGGGCAAATTACCTGAAACATTTCCGGTAAAGCTATCAGATAATCCCGCTTTTGGTAACTATCTCGGGAATAATAATGTAGTTAATTATGCCGAAGGTATTTATGTAGGGTATAGACATTATGACAAGCAAAAGATTGAACCATTATTCCCATTTGGACATGGATTATCGTATACGAAATTTCAGTACAAGGATATTAAAGTTAAGAGAGTGGGTAAAGGCAGACTAGTAACATTTCAACTATCAAATATTGGAAATGTAGATGGTGCCGAAGTTGTACAACTTTACCTAAAAGATGTACAGGCAAGTGAAGATAGGCCTACAAAAGAATTGAAAAATTTTGAGAAAATATTTTTGAAGAAAGATGAAGTTAAAACCGTTTCGATGATTATTGAAGATGAACAATTAGCCTATTTTTCTAAATTTAAAAACAAGTGGATAATAGAATCCGGACAATTTGAAGTGCTGATTGGAAGTTCTTCAAGAGATATTAGATTGAAAGCAAGCTTTGTTCAGAAATAAATATATTTACGTAACTTTTAATTATTAATAAAATGTGGAAAAGAATACCTATTTGCTTGTTATACATAGTTTTTGCATTTTTTGTCAACGCTGAAATCACACTTCCTTCATTAATTGCTGACAACATGGTACTCCAACAACAAACAGATGTAAAGTTATGGGGTAGAGCCACACCCAACAGGAAAGTAAAAGTGCATACCACCTGGTCGTCGGAATCATATAACGTAAAATCTGACACAAATGGAGATTGGCTACTTGCAATAAAAACACCTGTAGCAGGCGGGCCATATACCATTTCATTCAATGATGGAATTGAAAAGAAAGTCACAAATGTAATGATTGGTGAAGTCTGGCTTTGTTCAGGCCAATCAAATATGGAAATGACTATGAAAGGATATCCAGGTCAACCTGTTTCTGAGGCTCAAAATACCTTAGCCAGCGCTGACCCAAGCATTCCCATTCGATTTATGACTGTTGAAAAGAATAATAGTCTATTCCCACTCGATAATATTCAATCTAAATGGCGCGAAAACAGCTCATTGTATTTGAAAGATTTAAGTGCCCTTGCTTACTACTATGGACTTTTTCTTCAATCAGTATTGAAAGTTCCAGTTGGAATTATTGTTTCCAGTTGGGGTGGTAGTAATATTGAGACGTGGATGGATAGTACAACACTATCTCAATTTAAAAAAGTAAAACTGACTAACACTGGTAATCCAGATGTTGTATTTCAAAGAGATTGTCAGCTATACAATGGGATGATTTATCCATTGCACAATTTTGCAATTAAAGGTGTTTTATGGTATCAGGGTGAATCAAATGTTGGTCAGGAAAAGTTGTATAAACAACAATTTCCAGCAATGGTAGCTCAATGGCGAAAACTTTGGAATATAGGTGATTTTCCATTTTACTATGCTCAAATTGCTCCATGGAAATATAAGGGGGTTCAGGCCACAACATCAGCCAGATTTAGAGAAATGCAACAAAACTTAAGATTGGAAGTTCCCAATACGGAAATAGTAGCTACTGTTGATACCGGCGATTCTCTGGTAATACATCCTCCAATGAAAAAATTGATCGGAGAGCGTTTTGCGTATGTAGTGCTAAACAAAACGTATAATTGTCAGGGCATTGAATATCGCACGCCAGAATTTAAATCAATGACAATTAGTAATGATACAATTATGTTGGATTTCAAGAATGCGGAAGATGGATTAAATAGTAAAACAAGACCCATAACGGGCTTCGAAATTGCCGGAATTAATCGTATATTCAAACCGGCTCGCGCCGCACTAGTAAAAAAAGGTGTAATAAAACTTACTGAATCTACTATTTCAAATCCAGTTGCAGCCCGATATGCTTTTAAAAATTATTCACCAGTATCACTCTTTAGTAATTTGGGGTTTCCCCTTGTTCCTTTCCGTACAGATAATTGGGAAGATAAATAAACTGCCAAAAATATGTTATTGTAAAAATACTAACTAATATTGCTGGGAAACAACCTTATAGCAAATTAATTCAAATAAAGTATATTATTATGTATAAAAATAAATATCCAAGTTTTTGGGGCTTATTACTACTGTTTACAGTATTTTTTCATCTAAATAATCAAGCAACCAAATTGTCAAAAGAACCAACTGTATTAATTGTTTCCGGTTGGCAAGATGTAAATATAGGAGATATTGCACACACACCTGGTTTACTTTATTTAATGGAAAAAAGGATGCCAAAAGCAAAATTAATTTTATGGGAAAAGAGTAGAAGTGAAAAAGTGGAATCTCTCCTGACAAAAAGATTCCCTAGAGTGAAGATAATTTTCGGAAACCCAGATTCAAATACAGAAGTGTTGAATGCAATAAACACTTCCGATTTGCTAATTCATGGCTCTGGACCTTATATGGTTGGAGTTGAAAATATGGAAAATTGGATAAAGCTAACAAAAAAACCATTCGGATTTTTTGGAGTTACCTTTGAAAACCCAAGTCAACGAGATGTAGATGTATTGAAAATGGCTTCTTTCATTTTTCCGCGGGATACAGAATCTATAAAACACTTAAAAAAAACAGGAGTTGAAGGCAAAAACATAATATTTGGACCTGATGCAACTTTTGCCTTGAATCTTAGGGATGAAACTAAAGCACTTGAATTTATGACTCAGCATGAGTTGAAAAACAAAGATTTTTTATGTGTTGTGACTAGATTTCGAAAAAGTCCTTATTGGTGGGCAAATCCACAAAAGTATACACTACAAGAAAAAGATGCAAGGATTGCGCTAAATGACAAATGGAAATACGATGATAATGCAAAGTTATGCGCCGCAATCACTCAGTGGGTAAGAACCACTAAAAAAAAGGTTGTTATTTGCCCGGAGATGGATTATCAGGTGAAAATAATGGATGAATTGATTATTAGTCAATTGCCCGACGATGTAAAACCATTTGTGATTAAGCACGATTATTGGTTGCCAGATGAAGCCATCTCACTTTACAGTCACGCACATACGCTTATCAGTATGGAATGTCATTCAGTTATTATGGCATTGGCAGTTGGTACTCCGGCATTCTATCTTCGTCAACCACAAGATACTATAAAAGGTCAAATGTTTTATGACTTGGGATTAGATAAATGGGTTTTTGAAATTGAAGAAACCACTTCAGATATGATAATTTCTGAATTGATAAAGGTAATGAATGATTATCCAAAAGCATGTCGTTATATTAAAAGTGCACAGGATAAAATTGATATACAATATAATCGATCATTCAAATTTATTGAAAATATAATTTCACAAAAACAGGCTTTTACAAAATAGGCTTAATTCAAATTGATTACTAACATTTATGTTGGAATTCAACAATTCAAATAATGGCTTAATTGGTTTCTGTATTATTTAAATTGTATGTGTATTAAACTATTGAGCGTGATAATATACTAATCCAGTTGCAGTTAGCTGCCGTTTTGAAATTAATTTACGGTATTACTTTTTAATAATTTGGGGTTTCCACTTGTTCCTATCAATAATGACAAATGTGTTGATAAATAACTGAAAATTAAATATGATAGCAAAATCAAAATCGATAATTCCGTGGATTATAGTTGGATTACTTTTTATAGTAACAGCACTAAGCTTCCTCGATCGTCAGGTATTATCTATGTCAATCCTTAAAATCAAAGAGGATATCACTATTTCAGATAGTGATTATAGTTGGATAACAAATGGTTTTATTGCCGGTTATGCCATAATGTTCACTTTGGGAGGAATATTTATCGATAAGTTTGGAACAAAACTAGGACTTGCCTTGTCATTGGCTATTTGGACATTAGCATCTGGTTTACACAGTATTGCCACTACAGTGTCAGCATTTATATTGTTTCGTTTCTTCTTGGGAATTGGCGAAGGAGCCTGTTTCCCCGGAGTGATTAAAGCAGTTATGGAATGGATACCATTGGAAAAAAGATCATTGGCTACCGGCATTGCCATTGGCGGTTCAGCCATTGGCGCTGTAGTAGCTCCATTACTCGTTATTTCTATGTTGGATACGGTGGGTTGGCGAATATTTTTTTTGGTTTCGCCTGTCATTAGTTTCGTTTGGATTGGGATCTGGCTCTATTTCAACAATAAGAAAAACTCTAAATATAAAGTGGCACCTTTAAAGGTGATTGTACTGAAAGACGTAGAAAAATCGTCAACAAAATACTCATTTACAGCCATCTTGAGAAATAAAAATGCATGGGTTTTTATTTCTATGAGAATTCTTTTTGATCCTATTTTCTATTTTCTGATGTTTTGGATTCCTAAATTCATGAGCGAAAGTAGGCATATTCCAATCGAAACAATTGGTAAATTATTTTGGATTCCGTTTTTGGTGTTAGGATTGTCAAATATTCTAGGTGGTTATTTATCCGATAAGATATTTAAAATAACATTGAGCATTAATACCGCTCGAAAATCACTTATGGCCATTGCTTCTATCCTGACATTATCTGTGTTATTTATTCAAAAAGTAGATTCTGCATATTCGGTAATTGCCCTTATTTCCATTTTCTTTTTTGCGCACGGATTGTGGATCACAAACTACTCAACTGCTGTGGGTGATGTCTTCGGAAGTAAAGCCACTTCTACCATGTTTGGACTAACTGGTACTTTCGGGGCAATTTCTGCTTTCATGACAAATCGGGGCATTGGTTACGTAGTAACTAATTATTCGTATGATCCATTGTGGCTATGGGCAGGCTTAATGTATCCGATTGCGTTTGTCCTTTTTGTTGTTTTTATGCCGAAAATTAAAAAGTCGGAATCGTTTTCATAATTCGAAATCACATAAATTTTAATTATTATATTATAATGAGAACTGTAGAAAGAATTGATTATTCAGTAAATACTGAAACTTCGAAACCTAGAATCGGTGTGATTGGTGTAGGCCATCATACCTATTGGGAACAATTTCCTGGATTACTAAATGAAATGAATGCAAAGCAAGATATTTTTATCAATAAAATACCTGAATTTGTGGATGTGGTTGATTTTGGACTGGTTGATAATGCCGAAAAAGCTTATCAGGCTGTAAAATCACTCATGGCAGCTAATTTAGATATGCTTTTCTGTGATATGGTTACTTATGCCACATCAGGGACTTTTGGTATCATAATGAAATCTCTCAACATCCCTATTGTTTTAGTAGCTTTGCAACCACTTCAATCATTGGATTATGCTAAAGCAACTACTTATATGCAATTGATGAACGATGATATTTGTTCATTACCTGAATTCACAGGCGTTGCTGCCCGACTTGGAGTTCGAATTCCTGAAACTATTATTGGCACTTTACACAACGATATAGAAGTTGATAAACAAATAGATGAATACTGTAGAATTGCCAAAGTATTACATGGACTTAAAAATGCTCATTTTGGCCACATCGGTCATTCGTTGAATGCCATGCTCGATATGCATTTCGATCCTACTATGTTTACTGCCTTTTTTGGTTGTCATATTAAAGCTTGCGAAGCAAATGAATTAGTAACTACCTATAATGAGGTAACCGATTTAGAGATTAAAACGGCGAGCGACAAAATATTGTCATTTTTTGATACTCCCGATCCAGTGGCGGATCCTATTTCAAGTAAATTAAATGACGATGATTTATATGTAGCTGCTCGTGTATACGTAGCATTAGATAACTTTGTAACTAAAAGCAAATTAAGTGGATTGGCATATTACTATGATAGTGCAGAAGGTAGTCTGGAACGTCAAATAATGACGAATCTGGCTGTTGGGAATTCTATGCTCACAGCTAAGAATATCCCTATGTGCGGTGAATCTGACATGAAAACCTTAATTGCTCTGTTCATTATGGACAAAATGGGAATTGGTGGTAGTTTTGCAGAATTTCACCCGGTAGATTTCGAAGAAGACTTTGTGTTGGTGGGGCATGATGGACCACATAATGTATCCATTGCCGATGGAAAACCTGTTCTTCGCAGTTTGAAAAAATTTCATGGGAAACCGGGTTTTGGTGCCGGTGTTGAGTTCAAAATAAAAACAGGACCAATCACAATGTTGAGCATAAATTCAACACATGATGGCAAGTTTAAATTCGTAGTTGCAGAAGGTGAATCTGTTGCAGGTTCTATTCCGGCAACAGGAAATACGAATACACGTGGAAAATTTAAACCAAATGTCAGATCGTTTCTGACAAGTTGGATGAAAGAAGGTCCTACTCACCACTTTTCGTTGGGAATTGGACATCATGCTTCTACAATCGTAAAAATTGCAAGTTATTTAGGAATTGAAGCTATTGTGGTTACTGACTGAAGATTGATCAGAGATGAGTCATAAAGCTATATTAGATTTCATATTGTTGTTATTTATCACACAAAATGTTATACAAATAATTTTCCATTATTGCGGTTACTGTGATTTATTTGTACATTTGTTACATATTTTGCTTTTATGAAACAGATTCTTCTATATTTATTCTTTTTCTTGATATGTATTGATGCTATTTCTCAAGATAACATATTTGAGCATTTAGACACCAAAGATGGAATATCCCATGTTACTATTAATGATATCTATCAAGATGAATTAGGAATGATGTGGTTTGCTACACGAGATGGATTAAATAGATACAATGGGAATGAAATTAAAGTATTCAGGCCAGAACCAGATGACGCAAACTCAATTCCTGCAGCTCGTATTTCTTCTGTTATTGGGGACAACGAAGGTTTCTTATACTTAAGCATCTCAAATAAAATTATTCAATTTGATATTCGAAAAGAAAAATTCAGAGAATTGACTAATAAAGGTGCTGCATCATTGTTCAAGGGGAAAAAGGGTATTTTTTGGAGTTATAACAACAAGTTATTCTTGTTTGATAAGTCTAAAAATAAAATATCAATTGTATTTGAACATCCTCAAAAAAATACAACTATACGAAAAATATGTGAATCTAAAGATGGAACCTATTGGTTAGGCACTACGGATGGACTTTATTCTTTAAGTTCAGATTTTAAATTAAAAAAACAATATTTGCCTGAATTTAACATAAGGTTTTTATTAGTGGATAATCATCAAAATTTATGGGTCTGTTCTGAAAGCAAAGGGGTAGTAAAGTTAGAATCAAATGGACAAACCGTTACCTATTCACATGATAAAAATAATCAAAAATCAATTATAAGTAATAATATTCGAACTGCATGTGTTGATAAAATGGGTTATATTTGGTTTGGGTCAAACGATGGTTTATGTCGTTTGAATACCAAAAGCGATGAGTTTGAAAATTATTTGCCCCAACCAGAAAATCCAACTGGACTAAGTTTTAAATCAATTACTACTTTGTATACTGATAAACAAGGAACGGTTTGGATTGGCACTTATTTTGGAAGTATTAACTACATCAACCCTACATATCAACAATTCAGGTATTATCATTCTCAAACAACCGGATTGAATTTTCCGGTTGTTGGTCATTTTGCTGAAGATAAAAGAGGGACTATTTGGTTATGTACTAGTGGGGGGTTTCTTTCTTCATTTAACCCTATTACTCAAGAATTTAATTTTTATAACTCTAAAAATAATATATCCAGTAAATATCTGAAATCCATTTGGTATGATGGAAGTAAGGATTGCCTTTGGTTAGGATCTTCAGATTACACCTTAGAGCGATTTGATATTAAAACAAAAAAAGCAAAAACATTTAAAAGTACATTTCAAAACCCTTCCTTTAATTTTGGTAGAAGAGTCAATCATATCATTCCATTTAATGACCAACTTTTGCTTGCAACAAGTGGCGCTAATCTTTGTTTGTTCGATCCGAATTCAGGTAAAATAAAAACGTTTTTAAGTCAGATAACAGGTGATATCACTTCTTTATTAATAGATTCAAAAAGGAATTTGTGGATAGGAGCTAATGACGTTTATTGTTTCAATCTTAAAACTCAAAAGATAAAACGTTACAAAAGCTCCTTTGGAAACGAATCCGACATTAGTGTAAATACATCTAATGTAATTTTTGAAGATTCTAAACAAAATATCTGGATAGGAACAGATGGGTTTGGTCTAAAGAGATATCGGTCAAAAACAGATGATTTTGAAACATTTACTGAGAAAAATGATGGTCTTTTGAGCAATAGCATCGTTGCACTATCGGAATCTCATAGTGGTTTGATATTAATTGGTACTAATTCGGGATTATCTACATTTAACAGTAAAAACGAATCATTTAGCAATTATCAATACAAAAGTGGATTCCCCTTAACTGCTATAAATGAGGGCAGTATATTTGTGTCGCGAAAAGGTGATATTTATATTGGTGGTATAACAGGAATGGTAATTTTTAAAGAAGAGAACCTGCGCCAAATCCAACAACCATTTAATATCGCTTTTACAAAACTTTATTTAAATAACAAAGAGACAAAGCTTTTGGATGAAACAAACGTCCTTACGGATGCTTTACCTTTTACTAAAGAAATCACTTTACAACCAGAATTTAGTAGTTTTACCATTGAGTTTATGACGGATAATTACATTAAAGGTAATGACGATGATGTGCAATACAGACTCAAAGGCGATGAAACAAAATGGATTGACGCAAGTTTAGGAAAATTAATAACGTATACAAATCTTAGCCCTGGTGATTATATTTTAGAAATTAGATCAAAGAAATTTCCCGAGATTTCTAAATCGTTAAACATTGAACTTAAGCCACCTTTCTACAGAACTTATGCAGCTTATTTATTTTATTTGTTTATTGTTGGTTTAATTATTTATTTGTTTTTAAGGCAATCACAAATGCGTATCTATTTAAAATCATCGCTTGAATTTGAAAAAAAGGAAAAAGAAAAAAATGAAGAATTAATTCAGTCTAAACTAGCTTTCTTTACAAATATATCTCACGAAATAAGAACACCTGTCACTTTAATAATAGGGCAAATAGAAAGTGTTTTGCAAATACAAAATTTGAATTCTATTGCTTATAATAAACTGCTTAAAATTCATAAAAGTTCTATTAATCTAAAAGGACTTATTTCCGAACTTTTAGATTTTAGCAAGCAAGAACACGGACATTTGGAACTGAAAATTTCCGAAGTGAGTATCTCAACATTCCTTAATGAAATTTTTTCTACTTTTCAAGGATTTGCTGCAAGCAGGAACATTGACTTTGAATTTACGAATCCAATAGATGATATTAAAGTTTGGATTGATACAGTTCAAATGCAAAAGGTAATAAATAACTTACTCTCTAATGCTTTTAAAAACACACCAGATAATGGAAAAATCTGGATTTCAATATCTGAATCCGACAGAAATGTGGATATTTCAGTTTCCGACAGTGGAAAAGGAATTTTAGAGGAGGATTTAAATCAAATTTTCGAACGCTTCTATCAATCTAAATCTACATCGGACTTTTCGGGAACAGGCATTGGATTAGCGCTTTCCAAAGGCATTGTTGAAGCGCATAAGGGTTCAATTTCTGTTAAAAGTATTATTAATGAAGGTTCTGTATTCACAATTACAATATTAAAGGGTGATAATCATTTCGATTCAAATATACCCCGGATT
>Ga0302215_10002481_pt1 | contig 12640 bp, 9 predicted proteins | sample II_Fen_N3_1_FD_194580 | JGI IMG/M metagenome (GOLD analysis project Ga0302215, IMG submission 194580) | Peat permafrost microbial communities from Stordalen Mire near Abisko, Sweden - II_Fen_N3_1 | ecosystem: Environmental > Terrestrial > Soil > Wetlands > Permafrost | place: Sweden: Abisko... | reverse complement strand
TGCATTCGCTCATTTATTATGCCACTATGTTAATAGGCGATAGTCAGACCATGACTTCTGAAGCAGCTGTACTGGGAACACCGGCTATACGAAGCAACAGTTTTGTTGGGCAAATCTCATATCTGGAGGAGGAAGAACATAAATATGGCTTGACTTATGGTTTCTTGCCGGACAAGTTTGATGCAATGCAACTAAAGATTGAAGAGCTACTATCGTTGACTAATTTAAAAGAAACATGGCAGGAACGACGCATGAAAATGTTGAAAGATAAAATAGATGTTACTGCGTTTTATGTATGGTTTATCGAAAATTATCCCGATAGCAAGCAAATTATGAAAGAAAATCCGAATTTTCAAGATTGCTTCAGGTGAAATAATGTTACATATGCATTTTTATTGTACTTTTGAAACAAGTTTGATGTATAGTTAAAATATATTGAAAAAGTAAAATTCCAAAATCTTATCTAATCTTTGGTAATACCAGTTCTTTTACTTTAGATGAAGATAAATGCTCACATGAAAATACTCGTATATTTAGGTCATCCTGCCCATTTTCATATTTATAGAAACTCAATAATTAGTTGGGTGGAAGGAGGTCATCAAATATTTATCCTCATAAAGAAAAAAGATGTATTAGAAGACTTACTTATAGCGTCTAATATGTCATTTTTTAATATTTTGGAAGAAGGAAGAGTGGATTCTACTTGGGGAATATTTGTAGGAATGCTTAAGCGTGCTATAAGATTGTTTAAATTTTGTATCCGCCATAAGCCGGATATTCTGACCGGAACAAGTGTAGAGAATTCTTTTGTGGGTAAAGTGTTGGGAATTCCCGTTGTAAACGTAAACGAAGATGATGCCGATGTAGTACCACTCTATGCAAAGTTGAGCTATCCGTTAGCTTCTTCCATCTTAAATCCGTGCGTTTGTAATAGTGGACGTTGGGATAAAAAAGCTATTAAATATCATTCGTATCACGAACTTGCCTACTTGCATCCAAATCATTTTACTCCGGACAAAACGATAGTTGAGAGATATTTTTCACCCGATAAACCTTATTTTCTGATTCGATTAGCTAAACTTACGGCTTATCATGACTCAGGTGTTAAAGGAATTGAAGCCGAAATAGCTGAAAATATTATCAATCGTCTGAAGGCTCACGGAACAGTTTATATAAGTTCAGAGCGCGAATTAGAACCGGAGTTTGAAAAATATCGCATTGCTTTAAATCCTTTGGATATACATCATGTGATGGCTTTCGCACAATTATACATTGGAGATAGTCAGACTATGGCGGCCGAAGCAGGAGTATTAGGAGTGCCTTTTATCAGATACAATGATTTTGTAGGGAAAATAGGCTATCTTAATGAACTGGAAAATGAGTTTGAACTTGGATACGGAATCAAAACAAGTGAGGTGGAACGTCTGTATAGCACTATAGAAAAACTCGTAGCTTTACCTGATAGATCTTGGATATTTCAGGAAAGAAGAAAAATTATGCTATCAAAAAAGATTGATTTTGCCAAGGTGCTTACCTGGTTTATTGAAGACTATCCAACCAGTGCCAAGACGATGAAATCAAATCCCGAATATCAAAACAAATTTAAATAGTTTATAGTAAGTAGAAAGTAGTAAAAAGTAAGTAGAAAGGGATAAATAGTAATATGCTAATTCCCAACTGCTAACTATGAACTACCAACTACTAACTTCTAACTACCAACTATATTTATAATGAAAAAGCTTATTCTTGTTGCAGGTGCACGACCAAATTTCATGAAAATTGCTCCATTGATGCATGCTTTAAGAAATCATCCCGGTATAAAACCAATTTTGGTACATACCGGTCAACATTACGATGTAAAAATGTCAGGGCAGTTTTTCGACGAACTGAATATTCCTGCGCCCGATATAAATCTGGAGGTTGGTTCGGCTAGTCATGCCGTACAAACAGCCCGTATTATGGAAGGTTTTGAACAAGTTTGCTTACATGAGCAACCTGATTATGTATTAGTAGTCGGAGATGTAAACAGCACTGCTGCCTGCACCTTAGTTGCCTCCAAAATGGGAATTAAAACCATTCATTACGAAGCAGGTTTACGAAGCAATGACAGAACAATGCCTGAAGAAATAAACAGATTGGTAACCGACGCTATTAGCGACGTATTTATAACAACCAGCATTGATGCAGATGATAACTTGCTGCGTGAAGGAGTGGCGGCTGAAAAAATACACATGCTTGGAAATCTGATGATTGATTCATTGGTTGCACAATTACCAAAGGCTAAGAAAACAGAATTGGTTTTCAAATTGTTGAATCATAACAGAGAGATAAAATCAGGTGTCGATTTTAATGCAGGGCAATATGGAGCACTGACATTCCATCGCCCGGGTAATGTGGATGATAAAAATACTCTTACCTTACTGGTCAAGCTGTGGGGGGAGATATCTCAACAAATACCATTGGTTTTTCCTGTGCATCCGCGAACATATAAAAATATACAACAATTCGGTTTGCAGGATGAAATTGATAAATATCCGAATTTGTTTTTTATAGAGCCGTTAGGTTATCTTCAATTTATACATTTGGTAAGCCAGTCTGCTTTTGCGTTGACTGACTCTGGTGGAATTCAGGAAGAGACTACATTTCTGAATATTCCATGTCTGACAGTACGGCCTAATACGGAGCGCCCTGTTACAGTGTGGGAGGGAAGCAACAAATTGATAAAAATAAATGAGATAGTAACAGAAGTTCGTTCTATCATAGATGGTAAGGGTAAACATGGTACAATTCCAAAGTTTTGGGATGGTCATTCAGCCGAAAGAATAATTCATTTAATAGATGCGTTATAGGTCAGATTTTGAAATAACTAAAGTAATCTTTGTTTATTTAATCTTTTAATCCAAATATGCCAAAGGATTTTACTCTTTCAACTTATCGCCGGTTGTTACTTGCAATAATGCAAGCGGGATACTCAATTTTCACTTTTGAGGATTGGTGCGATGGTAAGGCTCAGGGTCGTTTTGTGATTTTACGCCACGACGTTGACCTGATGGCGAATAATTCGCTGCTGACAGCTCAAATTGAAGCTGAGGTCGGCGTTAGGGCTTCATATTACTTTAGAGTTGTACCACAAAGTAATATTCCTGAGGTTATAACTCAAATTGCTGCTTTGGGGCATGAGATTGGTTATCATTATGAAGATTTATCCCTGTTTAAAGGCGATAAAGACAAGGCGATTAAACATTTTGAACAACAACTGAATTATTTCCGGCAGTTTTATCCTGTTCGTACTATTTGTATGCACGGAAGTCCGGCATCTAAATGGGATAACAGAGATCTTTGGAGAGAGTTTAATTATCGTGATTTTGGGATCGTTGGTGAGCCTTATTTCGACTTGTTGAACAATGAATCTTCAGCCACTGAAGACATTGTTTATTTTACAGATACTGCCAGAATGTGGGACGGTGATAAGTATAATGTCAGAGACAAGTTGCTGGTTACAAAGCGCAGCGATGGTAATGCCTCAAAACCTGAGAGCATTTATGAAGCCTCCGACATGAAAATTCATACAACTTTTGATGTTATTCATTGGTTGGAAAATAATAAGTTGCCGGGTGCGATCATGATTACCACACATCCGCAGCGATGGACAGATAATATGTTTGACTGGTATCTGGAGTTTGCAAAGCAAAAAATCAAAAATGTTATAAAGAAGTATATAGTATTAAACCGAACAGATTATTAATCAACCGGAATTGTTTTTATTGTTTGATATTATTGAACCCTGAATTGTGAGTGTAAACACTTCATGTTTTTACTGTAACTGTTGTCTTTTTATGCGTTACTTCTGTATAAATTTGTATTATATTTGCAAAAACATTTTTTGAAATGAGAGTATTCTACAAACCTGCATATCTATACCTGATCATTGACCTTCTGATACTAATTCTAACGTTGTATGTGGTATTAGATTGGTTCCCGCTTACAACCAATTCTCCTTTCAGTAAATATTCACTTCCTTCGGTTTTTTATATCCTCCAGTGGGTTCTCATTTCGTACCTGATACAAAGATATAAGCCTTTAAGAAGACAACAGTTCTATCAGATAACGCTTCGTTTGTTTTATGTTTCTCTATTGAATGCCCTAGTTTTTATGGGCTTGATTCACTATTATTTTAAACCCTATTCAGGATTTGTATTGCTTGCTACTACTGTTCTTACTTTTCTTGTAAATTATATTTTCCTTTCCTTTTATTATGCATACAAGCTGGCTGTTGATTATAACGAGGTAAACCTCAAGCCCGGTAAAGAAAGAATTAATGCGAATGTTATTCCGGCAGACGACATCGATGAGGCAAGTTATGTTCAGCTACAGTCCACCATACGCGCACATTCTACAAATCCGGTTCTTAAATTTCTGGAAAACAACTTAAACTTAAGAAGCGGTAATACCATGGTGTATGTAAATAATGATGTGGAAAATCTACGCATGTACCCCAATAATCGTTACTCAACGATTATTCAGTTAGAAAGATTGAATAATATGAGAAACATCAACAAGAAACTTACCGTAATAAATGAAAAGTTATCGGACGATGGCTTGTTTGTTTGCTGTTTTGAGTCTAAAAGTACCCGCAAAAAAAGTATTTTAAGGAAGTACCCCACTGTAATAAATCGTATAGTTTACATCTTTTATTATCTGTTTAAACGGGTAATGCCCAAAGTTCTTCTGACAAGAGGCCTTTATTATTTACTTTCGAAAGGCAACGACAGGGTGTTTTCGAAGGCAGAAATATTAGGTCGGTTGTATTGCTCGGGTTTCAAAGTGGTGATGGAGAAAAAAGTATGTCATCTTACCTACGTTATAGCTAAGCGTGTGAAAAACCCCGAGATAACTCAAAAACGAATCTACGGACCATTGATCCGCCTCAGACGATACGGTAAAGATGCCGAAATGATTCAGGTGTATAAACTCAGAACCATGCACCCTTTTTCGGAATACCTACAGGGCTATATATACGAGCGTAATTATTTAAAAGACGATGGTAAGTTCAATAAGGATATCCGAATTACCACCATTGGTCATCTGATGAGAAAGTATTGGATTGATGAGCTTCCGATGTTTTTTAATCTGTTTAACGGCGAGATGAAACTGGTGGGTGTGCGTCCCTTGAGCAAGCAGTATTTTGGGTTGTATAGTCAAGAATTGCAAGATAAACGCGTAAAATTCAAACCAGGTCTTTTGCCTCCATTCTATGCCGACATGCCTCGCACTCTGGATGAAATTCAAAAATCTGAAATGGATTATCTGGTTGCTTGTGAAACTAACGGTACAATGATAACCGATATGAGATACCTGATTCAGATTCTCAAGAATATATTAATCAAGAGAGCACGTAGTGCATAGATAGTTGAGGTTTTATCAGTTTCGTGCCTGTATGTATTACTAACCCCTCCGCTACACTCGTCCCCTTGTGAAGGGGACAGACGGGCATTGCCTGATTATTTATATTCTATCACATCCATCTCAATACACCGATCTTTACAAATACTCAATAAAGACCCAAAAATCCAGCAACCCACATAAATCTCCCCTTCAAAGGGGAGTCCCCGAAGGGGGAGGGGTTTGCTTTTTAATCTTCAAATGTTTTTCTCTCGTTATCAGAATAAATTGTGAACCTGGTTATTCTGTTTACTGTTCCGTTATAGTTCGACTGCGCTGAATTACATACTTTAAGTTTTGAGTCGAATTTTACAGGATATGAGTAAGTCGACTTTGGAGATATTTTTATGTATTTTTCTTTATTGGAAGAATTCATGTCTGGAAAAGTAATGTCGGCAAGTTCATCTCCGTACATTAAATTAATATCCTTTCCTTGTAATACTCCTTTAAAAACTATGGTATCAGAGCCATAGTTTCGGAATGTCAGATTCCCTTCTGCGTGTATGATTCCTAACGAATCTTTGTTGAATTCTAGTTCGCTTTTGTCTGTCTTAAATTCAACTACATTTAATCCTTTTCTGAAACTCATTACTTTTTCTCCAACTTCAGTATTAATGTTAGTGGACAGCCAAATAAATACCACGATATACAATACATACCTCCATTGCGAATTTATTTGCTTCAAATTATCTCTGAGCCTAAAGAATGAAAAAATAGCGATTATAATTAAAGCTAAATTATAATTTACAAAAAATACCCCTGAGCCAGTTCGCGATACAATTCTTAGTGTCGGGATAATAAAATTTAGAATAGTCTCATGATTCGCTGTAGGAATCAACAAAAACATACAAATAGTGAATAATCCAATTTGAATGCTGATTTTCTGTTTAAATGTCATTTGTTTCATATTTTCTATTATCTCGACTCTTCCCCTCGTTCAAACCAGAGAATTCTATTTTGTCAATTTCAATAAGCCTTTATTTGTTCCAAACCATAAGTTACCATTGGTGTCTTGGGTTATTGCGTTTACCGAACCGATAACAGTGTTGTTAGCCATGGTGTACGTTGTCCAGTTTAATCCATCAAATTCCGAAATGCCCATGCCATTAGAGCCAAACCATTTATGTCCTTTCGCATCGATAGCCGCAGATAAAACAGGAGAACCTGACTTTAGCCAGTCTGTTTGAGTTTTAAAGTTTGTCCAGTTTAGCCCGTTCAATTTAGACAAACCACCAAATGTAGCAAACCATTGGTTTCCTTGATTGTCGATGACAATACCCATGACTCCATTTCCCGCCAGTCCTTCACCGTTATCCTTATAGTATGTGTAGGTAGTCCAGCTGATATCATCAAACCTCGAAACTCCTCCATTGGTTCCAAACCATTTGCTGCCCGATTTTTCAATAGCAATAGTATAAACATGATTTTCAATTAACCCGTCGCCAACTTTATAGTTTACCCAATTTTGTCCATCAAATTTACACACTCCGTTCTCTGTCCCTATCCATTTGTTACCTTTCGCATCTATTGCAATTGAGTATATGAAGTTGCTCGAAATGCTATTCGATGATACTGGATCATTTTGATAATAGGTCCAATTACCGCTTTTGTATTTGACCAGTCCTGCGCCATTTGTTCCAAACCAGATATTGTTGTCGGCATCGGTTGCTATTGCCTTTACCTGACTGTTATTCCCGAAACTGTTATAGTTAGTCCAGCTTTTTCCGTCAAACTTATATGCTCCGTTATCGGTACCGACCCAGATGTTTTTAGACGAATCGCAGGAAATAGCATAGATTCGGTTCGTTAATCCAGTGGTGGTAAACTCAGTCCATTTTACAGTACTTACATCCTCTGTGTTATCTTTTTGGCACGAAGAAAAAACTGTAATCAACATACAGAATAAGATGAATTTTAAAGTTTTCATAATTTCTATTTTTTAGTTTTATTTAATTGCCCTATCCGGTAGGATAGGTCTTTTTTTTAGTTCTACAAAGTTACGGATTAGAAACAAAGCAGAGTCTTGTTTCTAATTAAATTTCTTTTCAATATGGAAAGCGAAGCTTTCCTTTTAGCGCGGCGTAGTCTGGAGACTACGCCGAACATTTATACACTACGCTGAACTGAACTGAGATTTATTTATTATATATATCTTTTTGATTAATGATAAATCACCTCAATGAATCTAACTATACTATCACCAATTCTCTGTCCATTTTAAAAAAATTATCAGAAGTTTTACAATGATATAAAGGAATTCCATTTATTTTGGAAAATTCTTTAATAATATCTAAGTCTTCTTTGAAAATATTTAAACCTACAACTACCTCACTTATTGATGAGTGCGGTATCTTCATTAAACTTATTTCTTGGTCCTTTTTTACTATCTTCTTGAATGTTTTAAGATCAGAGGTTATTATTCTTTCTTCTTTTTCATATATCCATTCTAATGATTTAGTCAATAAAATCTTCATTGCAAATTTAAAAATCTTATTCTTTTCAATTGGAATCTTAATTCGTTTATTACTGTACTTAATAGGAAGTAGAGATGATGTATTATCTTTTCCTGATTCATTGAATAATGGATTATTTTTATCAAATCCAATACAAAAACCTGTATGGTTCTTACAATAATGAGCCCACATAACTGAGCTATTCCATGCTTTTGAGAAACATAATATAAATATTGTTGAGTCGATCCTTAAATTTTGATTATAAACTAAATGATCTTTGTAATTTGGATGGACATCGTCTTTAATTTTATTAAGTTCTGTATTCAAAGCTTGATTTAAAAAATCTATTTTTTCTTCATTATTCTTCAATTCATCTTGAATTGTACTAATATATTGCTGATGTGATTCAATGCATAGTTTCATAGCCTCCTGAGTACTAGGAGGGACAGACAAGCATTCATATGGATCATTTAAATCACATGGGTGTGATATTCTTAGAAGCTCATCATTAAAATAAGAAATTCTTTCTGGAGGTAAATATTTATAGGTGATTCTCATTATTTAGGTTATTACTACATTTTTTCAAAATATTGGCCGTAATTTATTTCACAGAAATCAATTGTCAAATGTTTTTTCAGGTTTGTAAGAAACTTGAAGTGCGTGACTTCTAACATTGCCCCCCCCCCAACACCAAATATATACGAACTCAATGTCCCCATATTACTACTCTAGTCGCATTGGTTTATAAAAAAAACTTCCTCCATCCGGTATTTCCCGGATGGAGAAAGTTCCTGTTTCCATTAGGCTTTGGCCTCGGGTGTTGTGTCGGTTTTCTTAGCGGCGCGGCGGTATATCACGTTGGCGGCAGTTTTGTATTTGCTGTAAAACTCGGGTGCTTTGCGTTGGAATTGTGGAGCGAGGCGGTCGAGGGTGTTTTTCTTAATGTCTTCTGCCTGGCCAAATAGTTCGGCAATGCTTTTGGTGCTTCCCGATTGCTCTATGCCTGCTTCGCGGCGGTCGCTGGTGCTGTTTTTTAAGTTTGACAGTAACTCTTTAAACTCTGTCAACTCTTCGGGGCTTACGCCTGCGTTGCTCAGTTCTGGAATTTTTTGAGCTTCATTCAATACAATATCGGCTGCAGTAATTAAATCGTGCTGATCGAGCCGTACTACTTTTGTAGGTTTGTAATTCACCAAAGACTGTAGGGCTTTATTTCCATTCAGCTCAGCATACGAATGAACAGCACCCGACACTTCAATCACGTAGTCGGCAACATGGTCTATTAAATTATTTTTGTCTTTGGTAAGACCCGTAAAATCCTTGTCCTGAGTCACACTCTGCGATTCAATTTCGGGAAGGAGGGCCGCCAGTTTATCAACTCCTTGTTCAAAGTAAGGAATGGTTGCCACAATTTCAGGATTGTTGTTTTTCTCAATAACAATAAGTTTGTACGATTTAAATTTCGCTTTCTGATAAGAATTCATAATAGTTTTTTTTAAGGGTTGTAGTTGTGTTTTACTTAAAGACAAGGCAAATGTAAAAATTTGATTTTAATTACGCAAGTAATTATTATGCTTTTTTCGTAAAAAATTAATATTTATAATCAAGGTGAACTTGTTGAGCTTGTTCTGTTATCTGTTTTGCGAGTTTGCTAATGTGTTGACAGGGCTAGTGTAACTTGTTTAGCGGAGGGTAAGTCTTGCAGAGTTGCCTGTGTAGTGCGTCGAGGGGGCTTTGTATATTGTTGAGCAAGCTTTGTATATCGTCGTGCAGGTTTTGTATACTGTCGAGCAGGCTCTGTATATTGTCGAGATGGTTTTGTATATCGTTGAGCGGACTTTGTATATCGTTGAGCGGACTTTGTATATCGTCGAGCAGGTTTTGTATACTGTCGAGCAGGCTCTGTATATTGTCGAGATGGTTTTGTATATCGTTGAGCGGACTTTGTATATCGTCGAGCAGGCTTTGTATACTGTCGAGCAGGCTTTGTATATTGTCGAGATGGTTTTGTATATCGTTGAGCGGGCTTTGTCTGTCGTCGAGCAGACTTTGTACAGGGTCTATTCAATAAACTGTGTCAGAAAGGATAATTAATTGATATTCCATCTTTGTTCAAAAATAATAATTAAACTGCTAATTTTCCTGATTCCAAAATCTTTTTCCCCACTTTTTTTGTTTTGATAACAATGATTCGAATAAAAAAAAGATTACCGTTATGAAACAAGTTAACTATTTATTTTTTAAAGTACTATTTGTTAGTTCGCTCTTTCTGCTTGTTGGTTCAGGCCACCTATCCGCTCAACAACAAGAGTCAGGATCTTCTGTAAATAAATTTAAATTACAAGAAAAAGGACGATTCTTCGTCACCTGGGGTTATAACCGTTCGTGGTACGAAAAAAGCGACATTCATTTCACCGGTCAGGGACATGATTTTATATTATACGATGTAAAAGCTACCGACCGCCCCACCAAGCTAAGTACAGAGTATATTTCTCTTTCCAACTGGTCAGTTCCCCAATTTAATTTTCGAGTTGGGTATTTCCTGTCCGATAAGTATAGCGTCTCTATTGGCTGGGATCACATGAAATATGTAGCTACAGATTATCAGGTATTAAAAATGAGTGGTCACCTCGACCCAACTCAGGTTCAGGATGCATTGATGAAAACAAATATGGAGAATATGAATGCTCTATATGCTCCCAATGGACTTTACAATAACACGCAGGTAATTATGGAACCAAACAATTTCTTGCGCTATGAACATACCGATGGGTTTAATTTTGCAACCGTAGATTTGGAACGATATGACAAACTTTGGCAATACTCTAAATACGACAAATTGGGAGTTTCTTTGGTAAGTGGATTAGGCGCAGGTGCAATTGTACCCAGAACGGATGCGCACCTATTCGGAAGTGGCGCTAACCATTATTGGAATGTTGCAGGATGGGGTATTGACGCAAAAGTGGCATTACAAATCAGTCTAACGAAACATTTCTACTTTGAGTCAAATCTGAAGGCCGGTTATGTCAAGATGCTTAATGTGCATACCACAAACTATTACAATACTGATAAAGCCAAACAAAATGTGACTTTTTACGAGAATAACTGGCTGATCGGTTATCGATTTTAATATCCTGTATACGCTAGACCATTCGTTGTATAATGCAAAAAAGGCTGACCTGAATTATTCAGATCAGCCTTTCTATATTAATTGTCAACTATCAACTGTCAACTATCAATTTATTTGTATCCATCTTCGTGAACCGTTTTTACCGAACGTCCCGAAGGATCATTCAGGTTTTTGAATGCTTCATCCCATTCCAATGCAATAGGAGTAGAGCATGCCACCGAAGGTACTGAAGGTACGCATTCCGAAGCTGCATCCGATGGGAAGAAATCCGTGAAAATTGTACGGTAGTAATATTCTTCCTTATTCATTGGCGGATTAATAGGATAAGTTTCATTTACCTTAGCCATTTGTTCGTCTGTAACCAACTCGGTAGTCATGGCGCGCAATGTGTCAATCCAGTTGTAACCTACACCATCAGAGAATTGTTCTTTTTGACGCCATGCAACACTAGCGGGCAGATAACTTTCAAATGCTTTGCGCAAAATCCATTTCTCCATTTTTTCCTTACCACACATTTTATCTTTTGGATTCAGACGCATGGCTACATCCATAAATTCTTTGTCCAAAAATGGAACGCGACCTTCTACACCCCATGATGCCAATGATTTATTGGCACGTAAGCAGTCGTACAGGTGAAGTTTATCTATTTTACGTACGGTTTCTTTGTGGAATTCCTCAGCGCTTGGAGCTTTGTGGAAATAAAGATAACCGCCGAAAATTTCATCTGCACCTTCGCCCGAAAGTACCATTTTTACACCCATGGATTTAATAACGCGAGCTAACAAATACATTGGGGTACTGGCACGAATGGTAGTTACGTCGTATGTTTCGATATGGTAAATAACGTCACGAATGGCATCAAGTCCTTCTTGTACGGTAAAATGAATTTCGTGGTGTTTAGTACCGATATGATCAGCAACTAAGCGTGCAGCAGCCAGGTCGGGTGAACCGAGTAAACCTACTGCAAATGAGTGAAGTTGATTTCCCCAGGCTGAACCTGAATTAGCAGACTGTTTGGCTGCAATTTTCATGGCAACAGCTGAAATGATGGATGAGTCAAGTCCTCCGGAGAGCAATACACCATAAGGAACATCGGCCATTAACTGGCGTTCAACAGCAGCTTCCAGTGCGTCATGCAATTGTTCAATATTGGTTTCATTATTCTTAACCGCATCAAAGTCTTGCCAGTCGCGGCTATACCATTGCGTTGGTTTGCCATCGGGACTATAGTAATACTGACCGGGAAGAAATTCTTCTATTTTTGTACAATATCCTTCCAATGCTTTTAACTCGGAAGCAACATAGTATGTTCCTTCTGCATCCCAACCCTGATAAAGAGGAATAATACCGATATGGTCACGACCAATCATGAAAATATCTTTCTCAATATCGTAAAGAGCGAAAGCAAAAATACCATTCAAATCTTCCATAAAGTTTGGCCCTTTTTCACGGTACAATGCCAGAATTACTTCGCAGTCTGATTTGGTCAGAAATTCATATTTTCCTTCAAATTGTTTTCTTATTTCCTGATGATTGTAGATTTCTCCGTTTACAGCCAAAACAAGTTTACCATCTTTGCTGAAAAGTGGTTGTTTACCTGACTCAGGATCCACAA
>Ga0302215_10002474_pt1 | contig 12664 bp, 8 predicted proteins | sample II_Fen_N3_1_FD_194580 | JGI IMG/M metagenome (GOLD analysis project Ga0302215, IMG submission 194580) | Peat permafrost microbial communities from Stordalen Mire near Abisko, Sweden - II_Fen_N3_1 | ecosystem: Environmental > Terrestrial > Soil > Wetlands > Permafrost | place: Sweden: Abisko... | reverse complement strand
CATTTATATCAGTTTTTTGTTGAATATAAGTAGCGTTTTATACTTTTCTTAGGTGTTTTTTCAAATTCATGTGGATAAAGTTCTATTTTGGATACGTTTTCATACGTTGCAACCATAGAATTGAGCAGTTTTCGATTCTCTTCCATCAAATTTTCCAATTGATTCTGGTCAATATGTTCCAAATCCAGGGCATCATAATCAGGATAAACCAATGCAATCAGTCTTTTGTTGCTCTCGATTACCAGGCTTTCCATTACAAATGGCATATTATTCAGCTTGGCTTCTATTTCTTCCGGATAGATATTTTGTCCGCTGGCACTTAAAATCATGGTTTTATTCCGCCCCCGGATGTACACATTCCCTTCTTCATCTATCTTTCCTAAGTCTCCGGTATGCAGCCAGCCTTCCGTATCGAGTATCTGGGCGGTTGCTTCCGGGTTCTTATAATAACCGGCCATTACGTTTTCACCCCGCACGCAGATTTCACCCACTCCGTTGTCGGGATTGGGCTGTATGATTTTTGCTTCCATGATATCAAGCAGTTTTCCTGATGACTTGGGTATGAAGTCATGGGAGTGGGAGTAACTCACCAGCGGAGCACATTCGGTCATGCCGTAACCCACTGTAAAAGGAAATTTTATTTTGTTGAAAAACTCCTCTACTTCGGCGTTTAATGGTGCTCCACCGACTACAATCTCCGAAAATTCTCCTCCAAAAGCATCAATCAGCTTTTTACGTATCTGAGCCAGAACTGGCTGATCCAGGAATGGAATACTCAACACCCAACGCATTGACGGTCTTGCAAGCAATGGCTGAATTTGTTTTTTGTATATTTTCTCAATGATTAAAGGCACACAGAAAATCACATTGGGTCGTATTTCAGCGAATGCTTTTAATAAAATCTTAGGCGATGGTGTTTTCCCGATAAAATGAATGTGGCATCCGGCACAGGTAGAAGCGAGGAATTCGAATGCGCAACCGTATGCATGTGCCAGAGGGAGGAATGAAATGATGCGGAATTCCGGTGCTATCAACCTGGTACGTAGGCCGAAGGTAATATTCCCTGCCAGTGCGTTGCCGGAGGTCATCACCCCTTTGCTGAAACCGGTAGTACCCGACGTGTAGTTGATGGATACTATTTCTGAATTGGGTTTGTCGACATACCTCACGCAATCGCGATGGAAGCCATAGGCATATTTTTCATTGAATAGCTTCCGGATATGATCGGGATGAATTAATTTCGGGTCTATGATAGATTCAGTCGTTTCTACAGCTTTATCGTCAATGTTTTCCGTTTTATTTTTTTTCTCTTTGCTTAAATCGGCAATACAATTGAAGCTGCTCAATGAAAAAACGGCTTTGACAGAGGTTAGCTTCTCTTCTTCCAGGTTCTCCCACACGGCATCTCCTACAAATAACAGCTTTGACTCAGAATGATTGGCTATATGATGTACATCGTTCGGATTAAAATCCTGCAAAATGGGAACTATGATTGCTCCATAGGTCACAGTTGCCAGGTAGGTGATTGCCCAATTGGCATTATTGCGGCCAATAAGTGCAATCGTATCGTTTTTTTGTATCCCGCATTGTTCGAATAGCAGGTGCAACTCTGCAATTTTGCGAGCTATATCGGCATATGTAAGTGTTACATCTTCTCCGTAATTGCTAAATCCGGGCAAATCCCAGTTCCTGCGAAATCCATCTTCAAATAGCCGGATAAAGTTTTCCTGAATCATTTTTTATGGTGCTTTTTAGAGTATTAATTTTTAAAACACTACAAAAATAATGATTTTTTGCACACATAATGATTTAAGAATCTTTAAATGTCGTTTTAAATTGATGAATTGAGTGCTTAGCGCAAGTCCGATCAGTCTTGAGAACTAAACTCAGTAACGCTGATGACACGTATATCCAAACGTGGATTAAAACGGATAAGAAAATATAAACCGGCACAATTTTCTACATAGTCGGAAGGTTTAAACAGCGTTTTTTTAACTGTTTTATTCCGTCAAAACGAAATGTGTCAACTGCATACAGATTTTAATCCAAATGACATTGAATTATGAATCTTGATTTTGCTGAATTTATTTGAGTATGCTGACGAATAGAATGCCCGGTATTTCAATCCCTTCCTGTTCACCATCATAGTATCATGATGATATAGATGTAATATAGATATAATATAGATGTAATATAGATATAACTTAGATGTTATATATCATTAATGGTATATTACATCTAAGTTATATCTGAGTTGTAATTAAAAGACAAATCAGTTAATACTTAAAAAAGATGGTGATAGGATGAAGAGACCCAAGCAGGGCGGGTATAAGGAAGAAATTGAAGGATGTCTTTAGAAAAGTGAATCAGAAAATTAAGATTTTAAATTGATTTTAAGAAATTATGCAGGGTTTGTTTAAGTTACTGAAATCAGGAATGCATTTGGGCTTCCTGAAATTATAATTGCGGGTACGCAGGTTACCACTCCGCTCAATATTTGAACTATCACGGAAGAAGGTTATATACAGGTAAACGACAATAATCACTTTTGTACAAACTGAATTTTTTATAATAGAAATACTAATTCGATTTTATTCCTATAAAAAATAGGGATAAATAGGGTCGTTAGTCTGTGGATAAATGAAATATTTAATGAAAAATAAGTTTAATAAAAAAATACTATCTATCTTTGGAAAGTTTTAATTAAAATAAATAGAAACCTAATTAATTAATCAACTTTTAACTGGTGGAATGTGCCCAATAATATGAAATTATTCGATTTTCCTATATTTCTGTTTATCAGTGATATAGGAAAGTATTTAAGTAAAGATAAATGAGATATATACCCATTAAACTGGACATATACATTTTAAACTGTATATATAAGTGTTAGGTGAAAGCGTAAAAAATAAAAATATGGATATAATATTTATCGACACTTCAGTCTTTGAAGAAAATAATTTTCTAGAAAGTCATAGAATAAATCAGATACTCAAATTAGGTGAGGAAAGGTACATAAAGATAATTCTACCTGAGATTACCAAAAGAGAAATAGTAAACCGATTAAGAAAAAATGTTACGGATGCTGTAGTAAGTTTTAAGAAATATCGAGATGGAACTAGAATCTTAAGAAACGCACCCTCTTTAAATGAAAAATTCGAACCTATAAATGAAGCTGAATGTATTCTTGAAATCGAAAATATTATAACTGAACGTTTTAATATTGCTAATATTGAGATTATTGAATATCCAACTTTAAACATTGGTATTGTTTTTAGTAAGTATTTCAACAAAGAATTGCCTTTTAGTGAAGGTATTAAAAAGAATGAATTTCCAGATGCTTTTGCTCTTGTTACAGTTGAAGAGTGGTGCAAAAAAAACAAGAAAACATGTATCGTATTTGCAAAAGATAATGACATTATAAAATACAATAGTGACTTAATTCAATTTGTCGACTATGAAAAGTATTTAAGTACGAAGTTGGAAGAAGTTGAAACTCTGAAACAACGGAATCAAAGATTAGTGCATGTAAAGAATCTATTCAATAATGATAAAGAGGATATTATTTCCAAAGTAAAAGATTGGGTTTCTTATGAACTTGATGATGAGAACACTTATTTAAAATACACCAATTATCATGAAATTCATGATATAGAAATTGGAGAAATTGAAGTAGTAATTGAAGATTTTCAAATAACAAGTATATCTGACTCTGCAATTACCTTAGAATGTATTACAGATATTGCATATTTTGTTGAAATCACATATGATGATGAAAATGATGCAATGTATGATGACGAAGAAAAGGTGTGGCATTATTATTCAACTAAAACAGATAGAATTGAAGATTCAAAGTCTATATATTTGACACTAAAATATGAAATTCCACCTGCTGGAGAACAATTTGCTGAATTATTAATAGAAGAAATTAATGAAGGAAGAGATTTGAATATTGAATCAGCTTGGAAATAAAAACCACTGCTCAAGCGTGATTGCACCGTGTGGGGAAATAAGTAAATAATTTAGTATTGCCTCACGATGTAATCATGCGGCATCGGATGAGTAACAGTTTTTTAAAAGTAATAAGAAACAAATCAATGTAATGGAAGAAATTGAGAAAAATCCACTAATATCATACTCTCGCATCTTCCCAGATAGCAGTAGATCAATAGACGATGTTATAAGAACTTTACCTTCAAAGAAGTCCATTGAATGGGTTTCATACCTGCATTTTTATAAGTCTACCAGTCCTATTAATCAGCCTGATTATGAATTATTTATGCATTTACTTTCTTATATAAACATTCAACTCAAGGATTCTATTGATAATTATATACAAGAGGTTGAAAAAAAGGATTATGGCTTTATTGACAATGTCGCTCTTTTGATACTACTGAATAAGCTGTTGACAGTACACAATGACAACATTAGTGCGTTGTCAGAAGTGGATTACTCAAACTTAATGATTGCATATTTAATGTGTTGTGATGATAGAATCGGCCTTAGTGCAGATACTGTAAATACTATTAATCAAGATATAGATGCAGATTGGTTTGTATGGCTTTATCTGCCAGAAAGGCTAAAATATTATGATTTTGAATATAAAGACATTCGTATAGAGTTTATTCGCTCATTTATGTTTAAGGATTTCTGTGAAAAAAATGATACATTCAAACCTCTATTTAAAATATATTTAAAAGAGATGAATATAATCAATTGGAAGGAAGCTCAATTCTTTATCATTGATTTAATAAACAGAATTGAAAAATCAGACAAACATTTTTGTGGAATCAAGATTAACCCTGATTCGTACATGAAAAGGTATCTTGATGCAATGAGTGTGGATATTAATACCTACAGGCCATCTTCAGATTTTAAAGGTATAAGGGATAAACCTGTTTATTATCAGGGAGATAACGAATACAATATATTATCGATTAACTTCTTAATAGATAAATTGTTTCAGGGCTTTTTATTTGACTTTGCATTAGTAATTAAAATGAGCTATCCTAAACTTAAAAAGATAGTCGGAGATCTATTTTCTGAAAAATGCTTATTTTATGCAATAATGAAGGGCTGTTTTGAGCAAACATGCGATGTAAGAATATCTGGGGAAGAATTAAAAGAATGTTTAAAGGGTGGAGAGCCGGATTACTATTTGAGAAAAGGCAAGAATATTTTCTTGTTTGAATTTAAAGATGTGATGCTAAATGCTAAAACCAAGCATTGTAATAATTTTGATGAAATTGTGAAAGAGCTATCTGAGCAATTTGAGCGCTCTATTGAGGAAAAAAGTACAGGGAAGATAAAAGACAAACCAAAAGGGATCAATCAATTATTAAATGTAATTGAGAAAAAGTTGGATGTAATCATTGAAAAAGCAGATAAAATAGAATTATCGGATGATTTAAATGTTTTTCCAATAATTATTTATCAGGACTGTAACTTCGATATTGAAGGGATAAATTATTACCTAAAAAATAGGTTTCATGAACTGTTGAAGTCAAGAAACATACCGAAGCACTATATTATACAAAACCTTGTAATATTCTCTTTAACTACTCTAATTCAGTTGGAGGATTATTTTTCAGAAGGGAAGCTGGATTTGGAACAAATTATAATGGACTATTTTATTTACTGTTCTATTTCTGAAAGGAATAAGACCACACCTTTTTATAATTTTATTTTGAGATATGCCAATGAAAAAGGGTACAATCAAGAAAATACCAAACGGTTTGACAATATCATTAGTAGCATAGAAAAAATAGTTATCAAGCAAGCCCTATGAGCAAATTCGAAAAACTATACTGCACCTTCCATAACCCCCTATTCGTGCAGGTTTGTACATTTGCATTCGTTGTAAAGCGCAAGTCTGAACGAAGCGGTGACTTGTGCTGATAACCCGAAAAGTTTAAAACTTTGTAATTTAATAAGCTGAAAATGGCATTAGTTTCCAGTCCAAGTTACACTTCGTTAAACTTGAACTATCCAGTTGAGTGTAAACCTGGATCAAGAGGGCTAGCGGGAGTATAATATGGATAAAAAAATTTCAATGTGTTTTAGATAATAATTTCATGATGGTGTGTATATTTGCATATCATTTAATAGAAACATTATGCCAAAACTATACGAGTATTTCGGTTTAGTATTTTTATTTTACTCATAGGATCATGAGCCTATCCATATTCACGGGTAGTATCAAGATACAGAAAGTAAAGCTGAAATTATATTCGAAAATAGTAAGTTTAAGGAGGTCGTAATTAAAGAAGTACAAGGTAAAAAGCCCTTAGATATTCAAAACTTAAAAAAGTTCCGGAAAATAGTTGAACTCTACAGAGATGACATAATACGGAAATGGATTGATTTTTTTGTTTATAATATTGAGTTTTCTGCCGAAAAAATAACCAAAAAAATATAAAGCTATGGTAATTTCAATCATCAAAGCAGAATATATGGGGGATTACAGGATCAAATTTTCTTTCTCTGATGGGATTGAGAAAGTAATTGATTTTAATGATTTCCTGAAGAATGCAAGAAATACAATGACGAATAAGTATCTGGATAAACAGCTATTTAAAAAGTATACGATCGTATATGGGGATATAATATGGAACGACTATGAAATGTGTTTTCCCATTTGGGATTTGCATGAAGGTAGTATTTAATATATAAGGTGTAATTAATAAGATTTCTTAATATGCAACGAGAGGATATTGTTAGGAATATAAGTGAAATAGTCCACTTGGAAGCTCCTGAAGCTAAAGTAATACTTTATGGCTCAGAGGCACGAGGTGATGCAGGCTCTGAAAGTGATATTGATATATTGATATTGCTGGATAAAGAAACAGTAACTCTTGAAGATGAAGAAAAAATAACATATCCTATTTATCTTTTAGAGCTTAAAACAGGGATTCTCATCAGCCCGATGATCGTAGCAAAAAAAACATGGGAAAACCGTCCCTTTAAACCACCATTTTACATAAATGTGATGAATGATGGAGTGGAAATATGAAACAAACATTGAATGACGAAAGTATAAAAGGATTGGTTGCTTATAGAATGTCAGCACAAACACATTCTGGTACAAAACAAATTCCTGGATTACATTTCGTTGTGAATGGAAAATTATCGCCGAAAACCAGTAGCATTTATGCTACATTGTTTGAAAAAAGACACAGTAGCGATTACGATGATTTTGCTTACCATGATATTGAAAAGCTTGAGAAACTATATCCTCAGGCAAATGAATTTATTGAAATATCGAAAAACTATTAAAAGACTGATTCGTTTAATCAATCGATTTTCCTAAGCTACATTTTATACTTCTTCCCACTGTGCACCCAGCTGCATGATTTGTTGATAACTGCCTTTTTTTATTGATATCCTTCTCTGAAAATTGATTGTAACCCACTAAAAGTAAAATCAATTATTTTGGTACTTTCATTTCCCCGATATAAACAATGACGCTTTTTGAATCCAACACTTAAAAAAAAACCGTATCTTTGTGCCTTCAAAAAAAATAATCATTTTAGTTATGAATATATCGTATAACTGGCTGAAACAATACATTAATATTGATGTAACGCCTGATGAATTATCAAAAGCATTAACATCTATCGGCCTGGAAGTAGGCGGAGTGGAAGAGGTTCAATCCATTAAGGGCGGATTGGAAGGCCTGGTAATCGGTGAAGTATTGACTTGTACGAGCCATGAAAATTCTGATCATTTGCACGTTACTACGGTGAATGTGGGAGCCGGTGAGCCGTTGCAGATTGTATGCGGTGCCACGAATGTAGCCGCCGGACAGAAAGTAGTGGTGGCAACGGTAGGAACGAAATTATATTCGGGTGATGAAAGTTTTTCCATTAAACGCTCGAAGATACGTGGCGTAGAATCGTTAGGAATGATATGCGCTGAGGATGAAATAGGAGTGGGGACAAGCCACGAAGGCATTATAGTATTGCCGGCTGAAGCAGTGGTGGGTACATTGGCTAAAGAGTATTACGGAATTAAAAACGACACCCTGCTTGAGGTGGATATTACACCAAACCGCATTGATGCTGCTTCACACTTTGGGGTAGCCAGGGACCTGACAGCCTTTTTTGCCTTGAAAGATAAATCGGTAAAACTACTCAGGCCTTCGGTTGATGCATTCAACGTACAAAATACGAACCTGAATATTCCTGTAAAAATTGAAGATACAGATGCATGTCCCCGTTATTCGGCAGTTACCATTTCGGGAGTAAAAGTTGCAGAATCACCCGATTGGTTGAAAAATAGTTTGAAAATTATCGGACTGCGTCCTATTAATAATATTGTGGATGTAACCAATTTTGTGTTGCACGAACTGGGTCAACCCATGCATGCTTTTGATGCCGATAAGATCGTTGGTGGAACTGTGCTGGTTAAAACCCTGCCTGAAGGAACGCCTTTTACTACATTGGACGGTGTAGAGCGTAAATTAAATGCTGCCGACCTTATGATTTGTGATGCCGAAAAACCCATGTGTATCGGTGGTGTGTTTGGAGGCCTGGAATCAGGAGTAACCGAACATACTCAGAATGTATTTTTGGAAAGTGCATATTTTAATCCGGTTTCAATCCGTAAAACAGCACGTCGCCATAATTTGAATACGGATGCTTCATTCAGGTACGAACGCGGTTGTGACGCTACCAATACGATTTATGTCCTGAAACGTTGTGCTTTGTTGATACAGGAGGTAGCAGGCGGTGAGATATCAAGTGAAATCGTTGATAATTATCCGGTGGAAGTGAAACCGTTTGATGTTTCTTTATCCTTTCACAAAATCAATTCGTTGATTGGAAAAGAAATAGGGAAAGAAAATATAGAAACAATCCTTACTGCCCTGGAGATAAAGATTGTCAGTAAAAATGAAGAAGGCTATGAACTTCAGGTTCCGGCTTACCGGGTGGATGTTCAACGTGATGTGGATATTATCGAAGATATCCTGCGTATCTACGGGTATAATAATATTGAAATCGGACTGACATTGAAATCAAACCTTAGTTTTGTTTCAAAACCGGATAGTTACAAACTACAAAACCTGATTTCAGAACAACTTACAGCACAGGGATTCAATGAAGTGCTGAACAACTCGTTGACAAAAGGGAGTTATTATAATGAATTAACGTCATTTCCGGCTGTAAACTCTGTAAAAATATTGAATGCATTAAGTTCCGATCTGAGTGTCATGCGCCAGACTTTATTATTTGGCGGACTGGAGAACATTGCTTACAATGTAAACAGACGGAATGCCGATTTAAAGTTTTATGAATTCGGGAACAGCTATTATTACCATGCCGAGAATAAAAAAGAAGGCGAAACACTGGCTGCTTATTCAGAAGATTTCCATTTGGGATTGTGGCTGACAGGTAACAAACATGGCCAGTCGTGGACAGCTGCTGATGAAAAATCAAGCATCTATGAGTTAAAGGCATACGTCAATAATATTTTTTTACGGTTGGGTTTCAATTTACACAACCTGGTAATAGGGGAATACACTGATGACCTGATGAGCGAAGCCCTTACCATATATAGCACATCGGGCAGGAAGCTGGCGGTTTATGGAATTATACAATCCGCCATACGGAAAGTAGCTGATATCGATGTGGAAGTATATTATGCCGATATCAACTGGAATGCTTTATTGGCTGAATTGGGCGATCATAAAGTAAAATATGCCGAGATATCTAAATTTCCGGAAGTAAAAAGAGACCTGGCATTGTTGCTGGATAAAAACATTGCTTTTGCCGATATTGAAAAGATAGCCTACGAAACAGAACGTAAATTATTGAAACGGGTCAACTTGTTTGATGTGTACGAAGGCAAAAACCTGGAAGCAGGCAAGAAATCGTATGCAGTAAGCTTTGTTTTGCAGGATAACACCAAAACGCTTACCGATAATCAGATCGAGGGCATAATGAAGAAATTGCAGGCGAACTATGAAACGAAGCTGGGAGCGAAGCTTAGGTAGAAGGAGTAAGAGGTAAGGAGTAAGAGGTAAGAGGAATGAGAAATGAGGAATGAGTGAGTGAGGAATGTCACGCCATAATACTTGTTGGACTTACCTTAATCAAAAAGTCACTTTATCCATACTACTTTATTCGGGACTCGCGATTTCCAAATCGCTAATATTTGTTTTTAGCTAAAAGTAGGTAGTAGGTAGAATTCCAGACTGGATATACCAGTCTAAAAATTAAATGAAACGACTGCAAATACAATTCTTCTGCCCCAAGCCCCTAAAGGGGATGTTAAGAGTGGTAAGCGAGAATCACTTCGTTTTTAGAAAATTGGTTTAGGAGACGGTTGTAATTCACATCCCCTTTAGGGGCTTGGGGCAGTTGGTTTCATAAGAAGGTAGAAAGTAGAAAGTAGAAGGTAGTAAGAAAAAGGAATGAGGGTGGGGAATGTCTCACCTTGTGGCCGGATTCAAAAAAAAAGGATAATGGATATAATGGATAACGAAGAACTTACATTTGATGGGAAGATATTAAACACTTCTTTTGGAAAACAGGATGCATATGGCGCATTGAGTATGCCGGTTTATTTATCGGCAGCATTTGAATTTGAAACAGCGGAAGATATGGAGGCTGCTTTTAAAGGGAAAACGGCTGATCATACTTATTCGCGGATAACCAACCCCACGGTTCAGTATTTTGAGAGCCGGGTACAGGCTGTAACCAATGCGTTAAGCGTTACAGCTGTGAACTCAGGAATGGCTGCCATAAGCAATGCCATTATTTCATTAGCCCAAAGCGGTAGCAATATTGTTACTTCCCGTTATTTATTCGGAAACACTTATTCTTTTTTTGAAACAACCTTAGCTGCTTTTGGTGTGGAGGTGCGGTTTTGTGATTTAAAGAATACAGATGAAGTTGAGTCGAGAATCGATGATAATACCTGTGCGGTTTTTCTGGAGATCATTACCAATCCGCAAATGGAAGTGGCCGATTTGAAGGCTCTGGGTAACCTGACAAAGGAAAAAGGAGTACCATTGGTAGCTGACACCACTATCATTCCGTTTTGCGCCTTTAAAGCGAAGGATTGGGGCGTTAATATCGAGATTGTGTCGAGTACCAAATATATCTCGGGTGGAGCAACCAGCCTGGGAGGATTAATTGTGGATTATGGCAACTTTGACTGGTTATCATCGCCCAAGTTACATACCCTGGCGAAAGAATTCGGACCTGCTGCTTTTACTGCCAGGTTACGCAAAGAAATTCTCCGTAACCTGGGAGCGTATATGACTCCCCAGGTGGCTTATTTGCAGACCCTGGGACTGGAGACACTGTCAATACGCTATGAACGGGCTACCAGTACCTGCATGCAGCTTGCTGAACGTCTGGAGAAACTTCCTCAAGTGGAATCGGTTAATTATACCGGACTTCACACTAATAAATTTTATGCCTTGAGTCGTGCGCAGTTTGGCGAAAGGCCGGGAGCTATGTTCACGTTTAATCTGGCAACCCGGGAAGCCTGTTTCAGCTTCATGAATAAACTGAACCTGATACGGCGTGCCACCAACCTGTTCGACAATAAAACCCTTGCTATTCACCCTGCCAGTACCATCTACGGTAATTTTACCCCGGAACTGCGAAAAGAAATCAGTGTGTCCGAAAAAACAATCCGTATTTCTGTTGGACTGGAAGATGTAGAGGATTTATTCAGGGATTTTGTGCAGGCGATGGAATGAGGAATGAGGAATTAGAAGGTAGAAGGTAGTAGGTAGTAGGTAGTAGGTAGTAGGTAGTAGGTAGTAGGTAGTAGGTAGTAGGTAGTAGGTAGTAGGTAGCATTCCAGACTGGAAAATACCAGTCTAAAAAATTAAATCTAACAAAAAAAGATAGTGCAATGATTATGAGAAAATTAAGGTATCATACTTTTTATAACGAATTTCTTGTTAGTTAAGAGTAGGTAGAAGGTAGTAGGTAGTAGGCCCGTTAGTCAAGTTAATTGATTTGCGGGTTTTTTATTGTTTTTTAAATTGAATAGTGGTTCTTTTGTGTTATAGAGTTGCTTCTTATATTGCTTTTTGGTTTTATAAGAAGTCCGTCAGAACACTGTTTTTGTAAAGTACACAATAACTTGTGTGCTTTTTTTATTTATTTTCTGTTGTGATACAAAAGCTTATGAAATTAACCATAATTGTGATAGTTAATTAACTATGAAATAAATATTTATGGAGTTTAGATTTGTATATTTACAAAGCCAATATTAAATAGTTTTGAAATAATAAGAAATTAGCAAAGCTCACCGGATTGACGAAAGAATAAATATTCGCCTTTCAAATACCATATAGAAATTCTCACTATATTTAAAGCTCACATTTAACTTATAAAGTGAGTACTATAATAAAAATCGCACTCTATAATATGAAATCACAAGATTACCTTGATCTATCCATGAAGTTAAAAACCACAACTTTTGAACCTTTTGCAATTCATCGTTTACGTGACGAGTTTGTTGCAGGGGATGACACAGCTTATTCAACTATGTATAAGTTATATGCTAAAGACTTGTATGCATTTGGATTATCGCTTCGTGTAAAGACAGAATTGATTGAAGATGCCATTCATGATATATTTGTTGAGATTTATTCACACAGGAAGAATCTGGAGAAAGTTGACAACCTGAAGTATTACTT
>Ga0302215_10002471_pt1 | contig 12670 bp, 13 predicted proteins | sample II_Fen_N3_1_FD_194580 | JGI IMG/M metagenome (GOLD analysis project Ga0302215, IMG submission 194580) | Peat permafrost microbial communities from Stordalen Mire near Abisko, Sweden - II_Fen_N3_1 | ecosystem: Environmental > Terrestrial > Soil > Wetlands > Permafrost | place: Sweden: Abisko... | reverse complement strand
AGGGCAGATTGCTTCGGAAGCTGCTATGAGTACTTCACCGGAATATATGCTCGAAATGTACAACGAATATGTGGAACGTCGTAAATTCCTGATCGATGGGCTAAACCGTATTCCTGGTGTTTATTCTCCGATCCCCATGGGTGCCTTTTATACCGTGGCCCGCTTACCGGTTGATGATGCCGATAAATTCTGTGCATGGTTGCTTACTGACTTTGAATACGAAGGCTTTACCATTATGATGGCTCCTGCTTCAGGGTTCTATACGGTGGATGGTCTTGGTAAAGACGAAGTACGTATAGCTTATGTGCTCGACAAAAATGATCTGAAGCATGCATTGATTATTCTTGGCAAGGCACTGGAAGTGTATCCGGGAAAAACCATCTAATTATTTAGTATTTTATCATTTACAATTTACTATTTATTGGTTGAGGGATGTTTTTGCATACTAATAGCAGATAATTCTTAATTCGTGTAATTAGTATTAATTCGTGTAATTCGTAATAACTCGTGAGTCTTGAATTTTTCATAGCAAAACGCATCCATTTTCAGCAAGGCAAGAAGAATGTTTCCCGTCCTGCAGTTCGTATTGCCACCATTGGTATAGCACTCGGGCTGGCTGTTATGATTATAGCCATAGCAGTGGTCATAGGCTTTAAAGAGCAAATCAGGAATAAAACCATTGGATTTGGAGGCCATATCCAGATAACCAATTTTGATAACAACAATACCTATGAAATGAATCCTATCAAGGCAGATAATGCCTTGATAAAAAAAATATCGGCTATTGATGGTGTTAAACACATACAACGTTTTGCTACTAAACCAGGTATTATCAAAACCAATTCTGAATTCCAGGGAATAGTCATAAAGGGTATTGATAAAGGATTTGACTGGAAATTCTTTAAGTCCAACCTGGTGGAAGGAAGAATCATTGATGTGTCAGGCAATTCACCAACCAACGACGTTGTCATTTCAAAATACCTTACAAATCTCCTGGGATTGAAACTGGGTGATAGCTTTTATACCTATTTTATCCAGGACAGGGTTCGTGCGCGTAAGTTTAAGATTGCAGGCATTTACTCAACCAATTTTATTGAATACGATAAGCTTTTTCTGCTGGCTGACATGCGTCAGGTACAAGCACTGAATGACTGGTCACCCGATTCGTTCAGTGGACTGGAAGTACTGATTACTGACTTCAATCGCCTGGATGAAGTAGGGGATGCTGTGTATGGTACTACTGCTAACCGGTTCAATAAGGAAGGAGCTGCTTTTTCCACCCAGACGATCAAACAACTCAATCCTCAAATCTTTAGCTGGCTCGACCTGCTGGATATGAATGTCTGGGTAATCCTTATCCTTATGCTTGCTGTTGCAGGGTTCAATATGATTTCAGGCTTGTTGATCCTCATTCTCGAACGTACCAACATGATTGGAATACTCAAATCAGTAGGCGCTACCAACTGGTCGGTACGTAAGATCTTTCTGTACCATTCCTTTTTCCTGATTGGTAAGGGAATGTTATGGGGCAACGTCATTGGCCTGTCACTCTGTGCTATCCAGTATTTTACCGGTGTTGTTCCCCTTGATCCGGAAGCGTATTATGTAGCTACCGTGCCTGTAACCTTTAACTGGCTATACATTATCATACTCAATGTGGGCACACTTGCTGCTTCTTTACTTATGATGATTGGCCCATCGTATTTAATAACTAAGATCGAACCGGCAAAGATTATTCGGTACGAATAATATTTTTTTTATTTATACTGTTTGAATAGTTTGAATGGTTGATAATGTAAGTTTGAATAAAAGAAAATCAGCATTCATGCTTTAGTTGAATGCTGATTTTTTTTATAATTAATCGGGCTGTTATCTTGAAAATAGCTAAAAGACTTCTTCCTATATGCTTTAAATCCTAATAGTAAGCTCTAAATGACCGCCAAAGCCAACTTCTACAATTTTTTGAAGCGTTGATATACGGGCTTCTTTAAGGTTGTTCTCAATCTTCGAAATATATGATTTTGTAGTTCCAATTTTCATTGCCAGTTCCTCTTGTGTCATCCCTTTTTCAATGCGTGCATCATGAATTAAAGCTCCTATTTTAAAGTTTTCATATCCTGCTTCCAGTTCGTCACGTTTAATAGTGCCTGGTTTGCCATAGTTATTATCCTTGAATTCGTCAAGTGTCATGATATTGTTATTTTTCGTTTTCATATTCTTGTTTTATCTTAAGTGCTTTTTCTATTTCCAGTTTCGGAGTCCTTTGCATTTTTTTCTGAAATCCATTTGCTATTATTACTATTTTTCCCTGATCAAAGAAGCAAAATATCCGAAATATATCACTTCCATTTTGTATTCGTATTTCATAAAGTCCTTCTGTATTCTCAATGTGTTAGAGATAAGTCTCAGGGATTCTCTGAAGTTCTTCTATCAATTCAAAAGTCCAGATGATTTTATCCTTCACTTTGTCACGCTGCCTTTCAAAGAACTCCTGGAAGTAGTTCTTATAGAAAATGATAGTTCGATATCTCTGTGGTTTGTTCACGATGCAAAGATATAAATAAGTTGTCTTATAGTGAAACAATTCAACGAATTATTTAGTGTTAAATTACTTTTTTAATAATAGTACAATATGTTAATATAATTTGCTGCGTAAATTTAAAAAATGATAATATTCCTGATTTTGTTAGTTTATGGGTGTTAAATGTATACATAATAAAATAGATAGATAAATAAATAAATAATTTCATTCCTCCGTACTTTTCAATTCTGTAGAAACCTATTGATGTTGTAAAATCTTTTCCTGCCAAAGTACTTTTAGTCTGTATTTATTCTAAGCAGCTTTTCTGTTCGTATCCCCTAAAGTTGATTCGTTTCCCCTGAACAATTTAGCCGTAAAACGAATTATATATTTTGATGCATTTTTTAAAGTAGATCAATGTTTACAAGCATAGCATTTGTTGGAAATAAGGCTTACTAAATTTAGTATTTTTAAGTGAAGAGTAGGTGAAAAGATTGCTTTTCCGTATCTTTGCATTTGACAGCCAACTATAAGCATGTATAACTTGTTACCCGTAATTTCTAACCCGCATTTGACATATGACCAAAGACCAGATTGAATCCCTTCGTCGTGAACTCGAAAAGCACAATTATAATTATTATGTGCTTTCGGCACCTACCATCTCCGACATGGAATTTGATATCAAGTTGAAGCAATTGCAGGAAATGGAAGAGGCACATCCTGAGTTTTATGATCCTAATTCACCGACCCAACGGGTTGGAAGTGATATTGCAGCAGGCTTTAAGCAGGTATCACACGTTTATCCTATGCTTTCATTGGGAAATACATATTCCGAAGGGGAAGTGCAGGACTTTTACGACCGGGTACGCAAGGCATTAAACGAAAATTTCGAACTGGTGTGTGAACTGAAATATGATGGCACATCCATCTCTATTACATACGAGGATGGGCAATTGGTACGTGCTGTAACACGTGGGGATGGGGATAAAGGTGATGATGTTACTACCAATGTAAAAACGATTCGTAGTATTCCGTTACGGTTGCACGGCAATTATCCTGCATCTTTCGAAATACGGGGTGAAATACTTATGCCGTGGTCAGTATTCGATGACCTGAACAGGGAGCGTGAGGAGCAGGAAGAACAACTCTTTGCTAATCCGCGCAATGCAGCATCGGGTACCCTGAAACTTCAGAATTCAAAAATGGTGGCTTCCCGTAAACTGGATGCCTATTTTTATTACCTGTTGGGGGAAAATCTGCCTTCCGACCTGCATTCAGGAAACCTGGAAGCAGCGCACTCATGGGGATTTAAAATATCGGAGGCAACTAAAATATGTAAAACCCTGAGCGAAGTGTCCGAATTTATCAATTATTGGGATATAGAACGTAAAAATCTGCCGGTAGCTACCGACGGTATCGTATTAAAAGTAAATTCAATCCCTCAACAGCGTGCGCTTGGTTTTACGGCTAAATCTCCCCGTTGGGCGATAGCTTATAAGTTTCAGGCAGAAAAGGCTGTCACGAGGCTTAATTCCGTCTCTTACCAGGTAGGACGAACGGGTGCTGTTACTCCTGTTGCCAATCTTGACCCTGTACAGCTTTCGGGTACAACGGTCAAGCGAGCTTCCCTGCACAATGCCGATATTATTGAAGGGCTCGATTTGCATATCGGTGATATGGTTTTTGTGGAAAAAGGAGGTGAAATAATACCTAAGATTACCGCAGTGGATAAGGATGCACGTATTCTGATAGGTGATAAAGTTACGTTTATTAAAAATTGTCCTGAGTGTGGGGCTCAATTAGTACGTTTTGAAGGCGAAGCTGCTCATTATTGTCCCAATGAAAATGCCTGTCCACCACAGATTAAAGGTAAAATGGAGCATTTTGTCAGTCGTAAGGCTATGAATATCGATGGGTTGGGAAGTGAAACAATTAACCTGCTCTACCAAAATGATTTATTACATAATATTGCCGATATTTATTCGCTTAAGATCCCTGATCTGATCCGGTTGGAACGGTTGGGTACAAAATCGGCATATAACATCCAGGAAGGTTCTGTTAAATCGAAGGAAGTACCGTTTGAAAGGGTCGTATTTGCACTGGGTATTCGTTTTGTTGGTGAAACAATAGCGAAAAAGCTGGCTTATGCGTTCAAAACAATTGAAGCACTGGAGCAGGCTTCTTTCGAAGAATTAATAGCCGTTGATGAAATCGGGGAGCGAATAGCCCAAAGTGTCGTGTTGTTTTTCAAAGATCCACTGAATATCCATACCGTTAACCGGTTAAAAGAAGCAGGCCTGCAAATGAGCCTCTCAGAAGAAAAACTACAGACTCACGGTACTGCCCTCACCGGACTATCGGTTGTTATTAGCGGAACGTTTTCCCGGCATTCACGGGATGAATACAAGACCATGATTGAACGGAACGGAGGTAAGAATGTAGGAAGTGTTTCTTCAAAGACATCCTTTATCCTGGCTGGAGAGAATATGGGTCCTGAAAAGCTAAAGAAGGCGGAGAACCTGGGTGTGAAACTGATTGATGAAAATACATTCCTGGAAATGATTAAAGGCAGCCCTTTATTGGATGATGAGGTTGAAAATTTAAAATAGAAATAATATGTTCAAAATAAATACGTATTTGTTTAACACGCGTGCTCAAAAGTATATGAGTATAACACCACGGGAACATCGTTTTGTAAGTTATAAAAAAGCTAAAACAATCCTTTTGTTATTTGAAAGCGATTATTCTGAAAAGAACCAGAATATTCATGACATAATTAATGAACTGCAACGGGATGGGAAGAAAGTAACTGCATGGGGCTTTATTGATAAAAAAGAAATTGCAACCGCTATCTATCCTGATTTTCGTATCCTGCATCATAAACAAACTGATTTTACTCATAAACCGCTTGTTTCGTTTATCAATGAGTTGCAGAATTTGAAATTCGATTTGTTAATCGACCTGACAACTAAGCAGGTTATTCCGTTGGAGTACCTTGCACTATATGCCAATGCATCGTTTAAAGCCGGCATTCGAAAAACCAAATTGCCTATTTATGATTTTATACTGGATATTGATTCTGTTCCAATTGAAACAGAATCAACAGAACCTTCAGAAACTACGGTTGACGAAAATTACCTTTATAATCAGATTATTTTTTACCTTAAAAGCATACAAACTACAGATTAAAACTGTACTTTTGCAAACAAATTGTATTCCTTCTACCGATGATTAATAATAAACTGACAGGAATGGGTGTCGCTTTGATAACACCATTCAAAAATGATGAATCGATTGATTATGATGCTTTAGCCCGCCTGGTTGAGCATCAAATTAAAAATGGGACAGATTATCTGGTAGTGTGTGGAACTACTGCCGAAACTCCCACTCTTACCGAACAGGAAAAAGAAGCTATAACAAGTTTTGTTATACAAACTGTCGCCGGTCGTTTGCCCATAGTGCTTGGCGTAGGGGGGAACAATACCAAAGCTGTTGTTGAAAAACTGGTTACATCCGATTTTAAGGGAATAGATGCCATTCTTTCGGTAACACCTTATTACAACAAACCATCCCAGGAAGGTATGTACCAGCATTTCGCTGCCATTGCAAAAGCATCCAGACTCCCTATTATCCTGTATAATGTGCCTGGTCGTACGGGTGTGAATATGTCTGCTGAAACAACATTGCGACTGGCTAAAGAATTCTCCAATGTTGTCGCTGTTAAAGAAGCTTCCGGGAATTTTCCTCAAATAGACGATATCATCAAAAATAAACCGAAAGACTTTATGGTTATTTCAGGTGATGATGGCATTACTTTTCCATTAATTACGTTAGGTGCTGTTGGTGTCATATCGGTTATCGGAAATGCATTTCCACGTGAGTTCAGCCGCATGGTACGCCTGTCATTACAGGGAGATTACGATAATGCACGACAAATACACCAGCATTTTAATGAATTGATCCAACTGCTTTTTGTAGAAGGTAATCCAGCCGGAGTTAAGAGCATGTTGGCTGTTATGGGCTTCATTGAAAATAAATTACGCTTACCACTGGTGCCCAATACCATTACTACGTACGAAAAAATCCGCATTGTTCTTAATGAATTAAATATCAAATGCTAGACGCAACAGGCGTGACAGCTTTAACATTCTGGAACAGAACTGCCAAAACATTTGTTTTTTTACTTGCTGTTACCGGAATATAAAAATCTAAATTTTAATTTGTTATGAAGCCTTACAATAGTAGTCCATTCAAAAGAGCGATTTTCTTACTATTCTTATTCGTTGTTTCAGGGGTAGCCATTTTTCTGGTTCTTCCTTCCAACTATTATATCCGTCGTGCATTGGTGCATATGATGCCAAAAATCGATCAGTATACGATCTTTAAAAATCGGGTAGTAAAAGCGGATAATCCTCACCCGTGGCAGTTTGCAGACGATGTTGAAAACAAGCAGATAGCTCCTGAATTTGCACCTGATTTTAAGAAATACCAGACGGTAGCTTTTATTGTTATTCAACACAATAAAATTATCCTCGAGCAATACTGGTATAATTATACTCCCTTAAGCCTGAGTAACTCCTTTTCCATGTCGAAAAGTATTATTTCGATGCTCATCGGCTGTGCCATTACTGATGGATATATAAAAAGTGTGGATCAGCCGGTCAGTGATTTTCTTCCCGAATGGACTTCTTTTGATGGTAAGGTGTTGACAATTAAAGATCTTCTTACCATGAGTGCCGGTGTTGAATGGGATGAATCATATAATTCGCTAATGTCGAAAACCACTCAGGCCTATTACGGAAAAGACCTGTGGAAGTTAGCCTTAACCGAAAAGCTGATAGAAAAACCCGGTGTACGTTTTAATTACCAGAGTGGAGTATCACAGATTCTTGCTTTTCTACTTCAGAAAGCTACCGATAAAACTATCTCGGATTATGCTTCGGAGAAAATATGGACACCTATTGAGGCTGAAGAAGATGCATTGTGGTCGCTCGATCATAAAGACGGCAATGAAAAAGCATATTGCTGTTTTAATACCAATGCGCGCGACTTTGCCCGTTTAGGCCAGTTGATACTGAACAAGGGAATGTGGGATGATGAGCAGGTTGTGGATTCAAACTACCTGCGTGAAGCTACTACTCCTGCTACCTGGCTTTCCTTTACCCGAAAACTGTTACCCGGTGAAACAGTGGCAAGACCTCCTGTTCCCTGCACTTTCTATGGCTATCAGTTCTGGTTGGTAAACTATCAAGGATTGAAAATCATAAATATGCGTGGTATGTTAGGGCAATATATCATGGCTATCCCACAACTTGATGCTGTCATTGTACGCCTTGGTAAAAAGCGTGACAAAGAATACAATGTTGAACAGGAATATCCAAAGGACCTTGAAATATGGGTTAATGCAGGATTGGAAGTGATAAAAAGGCAACATTGATCAACCCCTCATTTATAACAAAAAAGGATTACAATTTTATATTGTAATCCTTTTTTGTTAGGTTATATGTGTGTATCCAACCTGTATGTTAAACTTCTTATCCTGTATTATTACCTTTTACTCCTTACCTCTGATTTGCGGCAAAATAGTCCAGCAGTTGATACATCTTCCGGTTATTATCATCAAAACACCTGGTTTCACCTAAAATAGCTTCTGCTGATTGAACGGTATTATTTGCCACCAGTTCTTCTCTGCCGTGATCAACCATGCTTTGTAATGATTGCACAGTAACTTCGAGGTGGAACTGTAATCCCAACACATTGCTGCTATACAGGAATGCCTGGTTCGTACAGGCTGTTGAACTTATCAAATGCTTGCTCCCTTTAGGGATATCATATGTGTCGCCATGCCAATGAAAAACAGGGAATTGTTTTTCAAAGCCTGTAAACAGTGGAAGCTCTGAGGTTTTCTCTGAAAGACTGACCTCATACCAACCTATTTCTTTCTGGTTGTTCGGATAAACTTTTGCCCCAAGCACTTCTGCTATTAATTGCGATCCAAGGCAAATGCCAATAACCGTTTTGCCCAGTTCAATAGCTTTGCGAATAAACGCTTTTTCCTCTGTTAGCCAAGGATAGAATGCTTCATCATAGACACTCATTGGACCACCCATAACAATTAGCCAATCGATTGTCTCCAAATCCGGCAAGCGGTAGTTCTCATAAAAACAGGTATATCCGGACAAATGGTTATTGCCCTTTATCCACTGTTCCATGCATCCCAATCCTTCGAATGGAACATGCATGAACGTATGGATCGATAGTTGTTTCATAAATTTGTCTCTTTGATTTTGTTTTATTCGTTACCAAGTGCCTTATCCATGGCAACACTGTCGCTGTCGGCTGTTGCAACACTGTCAGACTGGCTGACTTCAATCTTTACACCCGGGGCTGTCGCAGAATCAACATGTTTCTTTAAAACGATGTTGGCAATAATTATGCAGATTACAACAAAAGCAAACAATCCTAATAGTAATTTATTACTGGTTTTCATAAGTTTGAAATTAAATGTTCAATACCTGAATTAATAATGTTTTTAGTGAAGAGATAGAGGCTACCTTCTTTAACCTCTAATGAATCCGGCTTTTCAATATTGCTTTTCCAATTAGCGGTTACCGGACTGATCTGGCGGTATATGTACGATTTTTTGTCCAGATTGTGAAACCAACCTATTCCAACAACAACAATGACCACCATAGCCTGAATGATTTTTTTGTATTTTTTCATACTAGTAAGATTTTTCTATTGGTTATTTTTAGAGAACTCTTCGTATTTTGTTTTTAATTCGTCAAAAGTCATGCCCAGTATATTCATGTTCTTGAATATAACCGGTAGTTCCAGTTCAAGGAATTGCTTCCTCCGGTAGTCGATAATCTTACTTTTAGCCTGTTCGGCAACAAAATAGCCGACACCCCGCTTATTAAATATTATATCGTTATTTTGCAGAAAGTCATAGGTCCGCATAACGGTATTCGGATTTACCTGCAAAGATACACCTAATTCCCTTACCGAGAGAATTCTATCGCCTTCCTTCCAGCGCTCGAACAATATCTGTTCGCTTATATAATCGCCAATTTGCATATAAATGGCTTGTGATTGATTGAATTCCATAATGTTATACTTGTTTTTCGGTTAACCGGAAATAAGCTACTACCCAGAAAAATGGTATCATTAAGTATTTTACGATTTTTCCGGCTTGTTCGAATCCGGGAAATAAATTGTCACCTGAAATTGTAAGATTCATATTTTGTCCTGTTAAACTGAATGTTCCGAAAGTAACCCTGAGTATCAAAACTTCGATTAAACCGATTACTATGGTGATGAAAATGAATGTCAGGAAAGTTCTTCCTATAGCGTTCTTTTTAAAATAGACCGATCCCAGTAAGAATACTGATTGTATCAGGGCGAAATTCAAAAAGATACTTACCAGCCCATTATGGGTAACAACCTGGTTGCCCCATACTTTTGTGATGGATTCCATTTGAAATAAATCGAGGCTTACCGGATTCTGCATGTTGAAAATCAAATTGCCTAAAGTCGTTCCCAGTGCATTGCCAATTGAGTAGGATATTAAAAGCATGATAAAGAAATAAACAGTGCTGAGCAGGATTGCTGTTATCAGTTTTTCAAAATGCGTTGCCGGGATGAGTAAATAATGCATTCCCCCGGGAGTATAGCTGAAAATCTTAAACATGCGGGCTGCAAAGATAAACCCTGAAATATAAAAGAACACTTCGATTGCCGATGATTCATGCATAATCATAAAAACGACTATGACAATTCCCCAAAACGAAAGTTCCCGTTGTTTGTTTTCGACAAAATAGCGTTTGATTAGTAATCCTAAGCGGTTAAAACTAAATGTTGTATTCATTGTATGTGATTTTTTAATTGTTAGTTGAAAAGATTCATGATTCGTTTTTTGTCTGTAAATACAGCATTAAACAGCAGTTCGATGTCTAACTTGCTTTCCTCGCCGGTGGTATTTTCGCGTACCTGATACAGTCCGCGCATTGATTCTTCCGAATAAATCACCGATTCATCGGTATCATTGTGGTCCACAACTTTGAAAAGCAGCTTTTTGGTAATGTTTTCATTCGGTTCATTAAATACAATTTCATGTCCATCCATAATCATGATGCTGTCAATCAAACTATCCAGGTCACGAACCTGATGGGTAGAGATAATCAGGCAACGGCTTTCGTCAACTGCTGTTGCCACCATGCGCCGGAATTGTCCTTTTGAAGGTATGTCAAGACCATTTGTTGGTTCGTCCATCAATAGTAATTTTGTGTTGGTAGCCAGTCCGAATGATACGAATACTTTCTTTTTCTGTCCGTGCGAAAGTTTATTCAACATGGCTTTTTTATCATCAATTTCAAATTCCTTCAAATAACTGTTGAATTGTTCTGCATTGAAATTGGGATAAAAGGGAGCATACACCTCTTCGTAGTTTTTAATGCTGAGTGGAAGTTGCGGCAACTCTTCGGGCAAAAAGAAAATGTCCTGTAACATTTCAGGAGTTCGTTTTTGCGGATCAAATCCCATGACGTCGATGCTTCCATGAATGGGGAACACAAGTCCGGAGATTAGTTTTAATAACGTGCTTTTTCCTTCGCCGTTTTTACCTAAGAGTCCATGTATTCTGCCAGTTTCAAGTTTTAGGCTTAAACCGGATAAAAGTTTCGCGTTTCGGCTATAGCTGAAATCCACGTTTTTGATGTCAATCATAATGTTGTTCATTGCTATTTATGTTTTTAAAATTTGTATGCTTACTGTGTTAGTGAATTAGTACACCGCAAAAGTATAGCAAGTATTTAATTTTACCGTATCTTTTGTGTTAAATAAATTTAATTGACTGAATATATTTTTTAATTGTATGTATTTAGTCTGTTAAACAGATTGTTATGTTGTTTTTGTTTTTTAATTGGTCAATGAAATTATTTATTTTCTATTTGAATTAGTGCTTGCATGATGATGATGACCGGCATAAAATAATTCTATTCATTTTACACTCCTTTTACATTCCTTTTACATCTATTTTACCTCATCCCATATTTGAACCATATTTGAGTCGTATCAAAGACGTACATATCCCATATCATTATAGAGATGTCTCAAATACGTCTTTGATACGACTCAAATATGGAATCAGGTAAAAGAGATGTAAAAGAGATGTTGGATGGGTGTAAAACAAATGCATTCATTTTGAAATAGCACGACGCATATTGTTCCATTTACATCCAAAGGAGTTTGCATTTGTAATATGCGATTTGCATATTGAATTTGCATGATTCCAATAGTAAAAATGCTTACCTTTGCAACTAATTCAATTTGTAATAACATAAAAAGGGCAGGTGGTTTACAGAAAATACTGGAACCTGATTTGCCGATAAGGATAATAAAAATGCATACAACAAGCGATAAGCTCCGACAATTTGAGCGGTTACTGGATATCATGACTGAACTGCGCGCCAAGTGCCCGTGGGACAAAGAACAAACATTTGAAAGTTTACGTACCCTGACCATTGAAGAAACGTACGAACTGGCTGATGCCATTATCCGGGAAGACAAGCAGGAAATACGTAAAGAGTTGGGGGATATTTTGCTGCATATCGTATTTTATGCTGAAATGGGCAATGAAACGCAGGATTTTGACATTTACGATGTCTGCAAAGGACTGTGTGAAAAGCTTATTTACCGTCATCCGCATATTTTTGCGGACGTGGAAGCTGAAACCAGTGAAGTGGTGATGCAGAACTGGGAAAGCCTTAAACTGAAAGAAAAAGGGGGAAATAAATCGGTATTGTCCGGTGTACCTGTCTCATTGCCGGCACTGATAAAAGCTCACCGCATTCAGGATAAAGCCAGGAGTGTAGGCTTTGATTGGGAACATCGCGAACAGGTATGGGACAAGGTACAGGAAGAATTTACCGAATTGAAAGTAGAGATAGACGCTATGGACAAGGAAAAAATGGAGGCAGAATTTGGCGATCTGTTGTTCAGTCTGATCAATGCAGCCAGGCTGTATGATATCAACCCGGAAAACGCACTGGAACGTACAAACCGCAAGTTTATCAGCCGTTTCAACTACCTGGAATCAAAAACCATCACCATTGGAAAAGACCTGAAGGCCATGAGCCTGGAGGAAATGGA
>Ga0302215_10002470_pt1 | contig 12674 bp, 10 predicted proteins | sample II_Fen_N3_1_FD_194580 | JGI IMG/M metagenome (GOLD analysis project Ga0302215, IMG submission 194580) | Peat permafrost microbial communities from Stordalen Mire near Abisko, Sweden - II_Fen_N3_1 | ecosystem: Environmental > Terrestrial > Soil > Wetlands > Permafrost | place: Sweden: Abisko... | reverse complement strand
ATAAATTCTGGGGCGTTTTAATTGATGGTTTTACTCCGCCTTTGTATGGGATGAATTATAATTTCCCTTACTATAAAGATCTTTTTGAGAAATATGGTTTTCAGGTGTATTACGACATGCTGTGTTTTAGCAGAAAAGCTCACGCACCGACTTCCAGAATTTTCAACATCATGCATGCAAAACATTCTAAAAACGAAAACATTACCGCAAAGCCGGTTACCAAAAAAGAAATCAGCAGTTTTGCGCAAGATTTTTTTGAACTTTATAATAAGACATGGGAAAGCCATGGAGGTGGAAAACAGATGAATTTAAAGGAAGTCAAAAAGATGTTCCATAAAATGAAACCTGTTATGAATGAGCATATTGCGTGGTTTGCCTACGAAAACAACAAACCTATTGCGATGTGGATTAATATTCCGGATCTTAATCAATGGTTTAAATACCTGAACGGAAAGTTCGGATTTCTGGATAAACTTAAATTTTTGTACTACAAAGCCACCAAAACTAATACAAAGTTTGTAGGACTGATTTTCGGAGTTGTTCCGGAATGGCAAAATAAGGGTGTGGAAGGCTACCTCATCGTAGAAGCTGCCAATCATTTCAGAGTGGCAACAGAATTTTTAGATTTTGAAATGCAGTGGATTGGAGATTTTAATCCCAAAATGCTGGGTCTTGCGAAACATCTTGATACTGAAGTGACTAGAAAACTGGCAACGTTTAGGTATTTATTTGATCGCAAGAAAGAATTTGAAAGACACCCAACAATTTAAATCAAAAAAAATAAAATTATGGATTCATTAGTTTTTTTCTTTATTACATTTCTCCTTTTTATCTTATCTATTCCTGCAATTATTTTTCTGATTTCCTATTTAGCTGCACAAAGCAGAAAGAAAAAACAAAAAATTCTTTTGCAGCACATCGGTACTCCCGAATATCATGCTTTTGTAAGGTATAATATGGGAAATACTCAGGATCAATTCTTCAAACTGAAAGCCTTCCAAGGGAGCGGAATTATTTATGTAGAAGACCGAAAGATTGTTTTCACAGATACTTTAAATCAAAACCCACACACTTTTATTTTAGATGAATGTTCTATTAAATGGGAAGATATAAATATCGTAAACGGTTTACTAAAATGGTTTTCAGTAAGTGATGATACAAAAAAATACTTTTTTAATATCGACAGCGGAATGTTTATTTTTAATACCAACTCTTCAAAACCAACCACAAAAAGTGTTTTTGACAAAATGGTTCAATATCAGAATGAAATATAAATAATAAGGCTTTAGAAAAATTTCCAAAGCCTTATCTCTTTACTTTTACGAACTATTTAAAACAGTTCTCCAGCCACTTTTTTAATATTATCACTTTTACCCATTGAGTAAAAATGTAGTACGGGAACTCCAAAATCGAGCAGTTCTTTGCATTGACTGATTGCCCATTCTACGCCAATCTGTTTTACGGCTTCATTATTTTTTGCACTTTCTACTGCGTTGATCAATTCTTCCGGAAGGTCAATTTTAAATACTTGGGGTAATAATTTCAGATGTTTTTTCGTTGCAATCGGTTTGATTCCCGGGATAATAGGAACTGTGATTCCCATTTCTCGAGCTTTCTGAACAAATTCGATGAATTTTTTATTGTCAAAAAACATTTGGGTCACGATATAATCTGCGCCTGCGTCAACTTTTTGCTTCAGCCATTTTAAGTCATAATTCATTGATGGAGCTTCCATGTGCTTTTCGGGATAACCGGCAACACCAATGCAGAATTTGTTGTGCTCATCACAAGCCTGATCGTCATGAAGGTATTTTCCTCTGCCTAAATTGTTAATCTGGTTAACCAAATCCATTGCGCTTGAATGTCCTCCAGGAGTCGCTTCAAAATACTGATGCCCTTTCATCGCATCACCTCTAAGTGCCATAATATTATCAATTCCCAAATACATACAATCTACCAGAAGATACTCTGTTTCTTCTTTGGTAAAGCCTCCGCAAAGTAAGTGCGGAACGGTATCTACATTATATTTATGCTGAATTGCCGCACAAATCCCCAAAGTTCCGGGACGCATTCTTGTGATTCGGCGTTCCATCAAACCGTTTCCTTTGTCGATATAAATATATTCTTCTCGTGAAGTGGTAACATCGATAAATGGAGGTTTAAATTCCATTAAAGGATCGATATTCGTGTATAAATCTTCAATCCCAATTCCCTTTTGAGGCGGAACAACCTCTAAAGAAAATAAAGTTTTGCCGTTGGCGTTTTTTATATGGTCTGTGATTTTCATTTAATAAATTCTAGTAAATTTCGGTTATCTGATTATATTGATTTATTACATCTCTAAAAAACAGTTTTAAATCAGCGCTTCTAAAATCACCTTCAAATTGATATCTGTTATATCCATCGTATGTTATTGTAAAATTATAAGGTGTGCTAAAAATCTGATTTCCTGTTTCATTGATTGCTTTTCGGAGATCAATGAATAAGTACATTGTACCAAGTATATTTTGAAATCTTGATAATTGCTGAAATTCAACGCTCTCTAAGTATCTTAGAAAATTATTAGTACTGCCAAAATATCGAATCATTGTTTTTAAAAGAGAATAAATTGGTTGAAACAAAGAAAAGATTCCTACGCTCTGATTATTAGAAATAACATTAAATTTTTGATCGACATTTGCTGCATAAAAATTTGAAATGCCTACTCTCGAAAAATCATTATCAAATAACTGCCTTGCAGAAATATAATTTTTCATAATAGCATCATAAAAAATAAATCTTAAAAATTGAACATTTTCAGCATCATATTGATCTTGAGGGAAATTTTTATTAAACCAATTAACATAATCTGCGTTGGAATAATTATAAACTTCTGAAGAATAAAATTTATTGATGTATCCAAAAAAATCAACCTTCTCACCATAAAAATGATGATAAATATGTTTAATGTTATTTATATCACAAACTAAAATAACTCTTTCAAATCCGAATTTATTTTCATTTTCTCTGTTGTGTGCCGAAAAAATATTTAAAATTCTAAAAATATGTTCTGGGTCAATTCTATCTAAATCATCAATTACCAAAACAGGTTTTTTTTCAGTTTTTGTTTCAATACCTTTTATTAATTTATAAATAAGCTGAGAAACTGCGTTATTTTCATAAAGAGAACCAATTTTTAATTCTTCTTTATCAAAAAAATTTTTAATAATTTTTAAATCTGGATTTGCTTCTATTTCTTTTTTGAAATTGTCAAAATCCCCTTTGTTAACTTCAGAAATTTTTGAAACTAATTTCCCTATATTTTTGAGTATTGAATAAGATTTAGGTAATTGCTCTTCAATAACCGTTTCTCCTAATAAATCTATATTTGAAATAAAATCATTCAAAAATTTATTTGAAAAATATTGATAAACTAAATTTCCTGCTGGAAAATCAAAATCGTCAAAATCAACAATGTTTTTATCAAGAATGTGAAATAGTATATCAAACTTTATCAATTCAAAAATATCCTGATTATTTGACACTGAATAACTTACTGGATTAAGAAAAATCGGAAAATATCCATTTTCGTACTTTTCATCTTTAAAAAATTCATTCAAAAAATAAGACTTTCCTATACCAAATTTTCCTGAAAATATAATCCGATTATTATTTTCAATCTTTAAATGATTTTCAAACTTTTGAAAAACTTTCTCAATTAATTCTTTTCCCATATTCTAAATTCCGTCTGCTAAATTTGGAGAAAGCCATTTTTTAGCCTCTCGTAAAGAAATGCCTTTTCTTACCGAATAATCTTTTACCTGCTCTTCGGTGATTTTACCCAAACCGAAATATTTGGCGTGAGGACTTCCAAAATAATATCCGGAAACTGCTGCTGTTGGGAACATGGCTAAACTCTCAGTAAGATAAACGCCGATATTTTCTTCAACTTTTAAAAGATCCCAGATTGCGTGTTTTTCCAAGTGATCCGGACAAGCAGGATAACCCGGAGCAGGGCGAATTCCTTTGTACTTTTCGGCAATTAAATCTTCGTTGCTTAAATTTTCCTGATTGGCGTATCCCCAATATTCTGCTCTTACTTTTTTATGTAAAAATTCGGCATAGGCTTCTGCAAAACGATCGGCTATTGCCTTTACCATGATGGCGTTGTAATCATCATTATCTTTTTCATATTGATCAGACAATTCATCGGTTCCAAAACCTGTACAAACACAGAAAGCACCCATGTAATCGGCCTTTCCGGAACTTTTAGGTGCAATAAAATCGCTCAATGCGATGTAATCTTTGCCTTTTGATTTCTGAACCTGCTGTCTTAAAGTTAAAAATTTAACCTTCGCCTTATCATTTTCGTCATAGATTAAAATATCGTCGGTTTCGTTTGAATTCGCTTTAAAAATGCCAAAAATGGCTTTTGCAACCAAGAGTTTTTCATCAACGATCTTCTTTAAAATAACTTGTCCGTCTTTGAATAATTCTTTTGCCTGTTCACCCACCACTTTATCATCAAAAATATTCGGATATTTTCCATGCAGATCCCAACTTCTGAAGAACGGCGACCAGTCGATAAAAGGAATCAATTCTTCTAAATCCTGATTTTCAAAAACCTGAATTCCTAACTGATTCGGAGTGAAAATCTCTTCATTTTCCCAATCTATTTTAAATTGATCTTTTCGTGCCTGCTCTAGAGAGACATAATCTTTATCAATTTGTCTATTTAAAAACTTCTCACGGAAATCCGAATAATCGTCTTTAAGATCACTTACATATTCTTTATTTCGATCTCCTAAAAGAGAACTTACTACATTTACGGCTCTGGAAGCATCATTCACATGAACGACGGCATTTTTATATTTTAAATCTATTTTAACGGCTGTGTGTGCTTTTGAAGTCGTTGCACCACCGATCAATAGAGGAAAATTTAGATTCTGACGTTCCAATTCTGATGCGATGTAGACCATTTCATCCAGACTTGGCGTAATCAGTCCGCTTAAACCGATCACATCCACGTTATGATCAATTGCCGCCTGAATAATTTTCTCGGCGGGAACCATCACACCAAGGTCAATAATTTCGTAATTGTTACAACCCAAAACCACACTCACAATATTTTTTCCAATATCGTGAACATCACCTTTTACGGTTGCCATCAAAATTTTCCCGTTGGGTTTTTGAGCCACATCTTTTTCAGCTTCGATAAATGGCTGCAGATAAGCCACGGCTTTTTTCATTACACGGGCAGATTTTACAACCTGAGGAAGAAACATTTTTCCGCTTCCGAAAAGATCACCAACAACGCCCATTCCGGTCATTAAATTAACTTCAATCACATGAAGCGGTCTTGCTGACTGCAGTCTTGCTTCTTCAACATCTTCTTCGATAAAACGGTCAATTCCTTTTACTAAAGAGTGCGTAATTCTCTCCTGCAAAGGAAAAGTACGCCATTCCAACTCTTCAACTTTTTCTTTTTTAACAGATTTATTTCTTTCAGAATAATCTAAAAGACGTTCGGTTGCATCTTCTCTTTTGTCAAGAATTACATCTTCTACAAGTTCTAGAAGCTCCTTATTAATCTGATCGTAAACCTCAAGCAATGCCGGATTTACAATTCCTATATTCATTCCCGCCTGAATGGCGTGGTAAAGAAAAACCGAGTGCATCGCCTCACGTACCGTGTCATTTCCACGGAAAGAAAAAGAAACATTGGAAACACCTCCACTCACCGAAGCATAAGGAAGATTTTGTCTTACCCAACGTGTCGCTTCAATAAAATCGATTGCGTTTCGACGGTGTTCATCCATTCCTGTTGCAACCGGGAAAATATTTAAATCGAAAATAATATCCTCAGCAGGGAATTTAACCTCATCAACTAAAATATCGTAAGAACGTTTTGTAATTTCAAGTCTTCTTTCGTAATTATCGGCTTGCCCTACCTCATCAAAAGCCATAACAATTACTGCGGCACCATATCTTTTGATCGCTTTGGCGTGTTTTACGAATTCTTCTTTTCCTTCTTTTAAACTGATAGAATTGACCACACATTTTCCCTGAACCACCTGTAGACCTGCTTCCAAAATTTCCCATTTGGATGAATCGACCATGATCGGGATTTTGGAAATATCGGGTTCGGAGCCAATAAGGTTTAGGAATTTGATCATGGAAGCTTTTCCATCAATCAATCCGTCGTCAAAATTTACATCAAGAATTTGTGCACCTCCATCAACCTGATCTCTCGCAATATCTAAAGCTTCAGAAAATTTCTCTTCTTTTATTAACCTTAAAAACTTTTTAGATCCGGCAACATTTGTTCTTTCACCAACATTGATGAAATTACTTTCCGGCGTTATAATCAAAGGTTCAAGTCCTGATAAACGAAGGTATTTGGGGGGTAGTGTTTGGTTTTTAGTATTTGGCATCTCTTCTTTATTTTCCATCTTCTTGTTTTCTGAAATAATTTATAAATCCATTTAATAATTTTTTCGATGTGTGGATTTCTTCATCAATTGTACTGAAAAACGTTTCGTCAATATAATTTTGATCAAACGCAATATATAATTGAGTTTCTAATTCAAAAAGAGAACCTCGAGATATGTATAAAAAAACTAAAGTTCCTTTTGTTGTATTTCTACCACAACCTTCTGCAATGTTTGATGTAACAGAAATGGCACATCTTCTCATTTGATTGGTTAAACCAAATTGCTCACTATTTGGAAACTCTTTTGTTACTGTATAAATTGAGTTGGTCAATTTTCTTGCAAATAGCCAAACATCTAATTTTTTAAAATCCTGAAAACTCATAAGTATATATATAAATCAAAATACAAAACACTAAAAACTAAATACTACTTTTCTAGGCTCATATTTCTCCACCAAATCGGCAATTGCTTTGATGTGTTCAGGAGTTGTTCCGCAGCATCCACCGATGATATTGATCAATCCTTTTTCCACATATTCTTTGATTTGATCAGCCATTTGTTCTGGAGATTCGTCATACTGACCGAATGCGTTGGGTAAACCGGCATTTGGATATGCAGAAATACAAAACTCAGAATTGTGCGCTAATGTTTCTAAATATGGCGTCAATTGGTTTGCTCCCAAAGCGCAATTGAAACCCACGCTCAGTAAATTTAAGTGTGAAACTGAGATTAAAAATGCCTCTGCAGTTTGTCCACTCAACGTTCTTCCTGACGCATCGGTAATTGTTCCTGAAACCATGATTGGAATTTCAATTCCTCTTTCCTCCTGAATTTCGTCGATGGCAAACAATGCAGCCTTTGCATTTAATGTATCGAAAATTGTTTCTACTAAAAGAATATCTGAACCTCCATCAAGTAAAGCTTCTGACTGCTGTTTGTAAGCTGCTCTCAGTTCTTCAAAAGTAATCGCACGATAACCTGGATCATTAACATCAGGACTTAAACTCGCCGTTCTATTTGTCGGACCAATCGATCCTGCTACAAATCTTGGTTTGTCAGGATTTTTAGCAGTGTATTCATCGCAGACTTTTCTGGCAATTTTTGCAGATTCATAATTCAGTTCATAAACTAAACTTTCCATGTGATAGTCTGCCATTGCGATAGTCGTTCCTGAAAACGTATTCGTTTCCAGAATATCAGCTCCTGCATCGAGATATTTCCTATGAACTTCTTCAATTGCTTTAGGTTGCGTAAGAGAAAGAAGGTCATTATTTCCTTGTACAGGATGCTCCCAATCTTTAAAGCGATCACCACGGTAATCTTCTTCCTGAAATTTATATCGCTGAAGCATGGTTCCCATTGCTCCGTCGAGAATGAGAATGCGCTCCTGCAATACTTTATATAGTAGTTCTGAATTTTTCATTTTTTTTCTTTATAAACAGCCCTGAAAGGGCTTTATCATTAGCATTGGGTAAAGCCCAATGATTAATTAATCTAAATACGCGGAGCCCTGAAAGGGTGACATCAATTAATCCCAAACATATTCTTCACTGTATTGTACATCATACTTCTTTAAAAATGCTCTATATTCATCCTGAAAACTTTTTATTTTATGATGTTCCTCCTGATTTTGGATATAATTCTTCACAACATCAATCTCGGTTGGATTTACAGAAAACGCTCCATAACCACTTTGCCAATAGAAATTAGAAAATTTCTCATTTTTTGTTTTAATCCATTTTGACGATGATGACTTCACCTTTTCTATTAATTGTGTCAATGCAATTTTTTTTGAAAGTAAACATAAAACATGAACATGATCTCGATAACCACCAACCTGCAGTGGATTACATTCTAAACTTTTGCAAATACCTCCTAAATAACTAAACAACTCATCTTTAATATCTTCAGATATATTTGGTTCTCTGTTTTTGGTACTGAAAACAATGTGAATATAAATTTTGTTTAAAGATTGTGACATAATTTTTATTTATCCTACAAATATTGATGTCGCCCTTTCAGGGCTTACTGTTTATTATTCTTTATTCATGCGGCTTCGCCGCAGGCTGTTGATTTTGCCCTTTCAGGGCAAACCCAGACAGTTAACCCAATGCCTGTTTCAAATCTGCAATAATATCATCCACATTTTCAAGACCTACCGAGCAACGAACCAGCCCTGCTGTAATTCCTACTTCATTTCTCTCTTCATCAGAAAGTTTGGAGTGAGTTGTAGATGCAGGATGCGTAACAATCGTTCTGGTATCACCAAGATTGGCAGAAAGCGAGCACATTTTTATTTTATCTAAAAAATTTCTTCCTCCTTCAATTCCGCCTTTGATCTCGAAAGCGACCACATTTCCACCTAACTTCATTTGCTTTTTTGCTACTTCATAGCTTGGATGAGATTTTAAGAATGGATATTTTACCAGTTCGACATTCGGATGATTTTCTAAAAACTCCGCGACTTTCAAAGCATTTTCGCAATGTCTTTCTACACGAATTGCCAACGTTTCTAAACTTTTCGATAAAACCCAAGCGTTGAAAGGCGACATTGCCGGTCCTGTATTTCTTGCAAAAAGATAAATTTCTCTGATTAGATCTTCTCTACCGACCGCTACTCCACCCAAAACTCTGCCTTGTCCGTCAATCAGTTTCGTCGCAGAATGTACAACAATATCAGCTCCGTATCTGATGGGCTGCTGAAGGTAGGGCGTGGCAAAACAATTGTCGACGATGAAAATCAAATTATGTTTTTTAGCAATCTGACCAAAAAATTCTAAGTCTAAAATCTCAATCGCAGGATTTGTAGGAGTTTCGAGATATAAAATTTTTGTATTGGGTTGAATATATTTTTCAACATGTTCAGAGTCTTCGGCTTTGAAATAAGTTGTTTCAATATTCCATTTCGGGAAATATTTGGTGAACAATGTATGTGTTGATCCAAAAACCGACTGACAACTTACAATATGATCACCCGCATTGAGCAAAGTTGCGAATGTCGAATAAATTGCAGCCATTCCTGTTGCAAAAGCATAACCAGCTTCTGCACCTTCCATTTTTGCTATTTTATCGGTAAATTCTGTAACGTTCGGATTTGAAAATCGGCTGTACAGATTTTTAGATTTTTCTTCTGCAAAACTTGCTCTCATGTCTTCTGCATCTTCAAAAACAAAGCTGGAAGTAAGATATAAAGGAGTAGAATGCTCGTCAAACTGAGACCTTTCGGTTTGAGTTCTGATGGCTAAAGTTTCAAATTTGGTTGATGGTTGATAGTTGTCAGTTGATGGTTTTTCTTCGTTATTCATCATTAATACATTTTACTTTGTACAAGAATTATTTTGTTTCACTTAGTCTTAAAATATCACCGAAAACTCCTCTCGCAGTCACTTTTGCTCCGGCTCCAGCTCCCATGATGACGATTGGGTTTTCACCATAACTTTCGGTAAAGATTTCAAAAATGGAATCTGAACCTTTAAGCTGTCCTAAAGCTGAAGTTGCGGGAACAGAAATTAATTTTACATCCAATTCACCTTTTTCTTTCTGCAAATCCCCGTGTAAGTCTCCAACGTATCTTAAAACGTGATTCGGCTCTTGATTTTTCTTGATTTTATTGTATTCTTCATCCAGTTCTTCTAATCTGGAAAGAAATTCCTGTTTTGAAACAGAAAGTAAAGCCTCCGGAACTAAATTCTGAATATTGATATCCGTAAATTCATTGATTAAATCTAATTCTCTTGCCAAGATCAAAAGTTTTCTGGCAACATCATTTCCTGACAAATCTTCTCGTGGATCTGGCTCTGTAAATCCTTTTTCCAAAGCTTCATTAACGATCGTTGAAAATTTATCATCGCTTAAAGAAAATTTATTAAAAACATAACTCAAAGTTCCTGAGAAAACCCCTTTTATTCTGGTGATATTCTCTCCTGAAAGGTGTAAAAGTTTTATTGTGTCAATCAATGGCAAACCTGCTCCAACGTTGGTTTCGTAAAGATATTTTTTATTATTTTTATTCAACGTATATCTTAGTTTGCGATATTCTTCAATCGGAAGCGTGTTGAAGATTTTGTTTGATGAAACCAAATCAAAACCGTTTTCTGCCAAAGCCTGATAATTTTTCACAAAATCAACACTTGCCGTATTATCAACAACGATAAGGTTTTCAAGCTGATTTTCTTTTGAGAAATTAATTAATTCTTCGACACTTGAAGATTTTTCGGCAGCAAAAACCTCATCGCTCCATGTAGTATCAAATCCTTTCTTGTTGAAAGCAATTTTTCTCGAATTGGCAACCGCCACAACTTTAAGGTGGATGTTTTTTCTTCTTTTAATTTCTTCCGAAGAATGTAAAACTTGTTCAATCAAAGTTTTCCCAACATTTCCGTGTCCGATAATTGCTAAATGAACGGTCTTTGGTTTTTTGAATATTTCTGATTCAATGATATTTTTACTTTTCTCATCCTGAGAAGAAGTCACAACAATATTGATCCGCTTTTCGCTTGAGTTTTGATTTAAAAGCAACGGAAAAACATTGTTTCTTGCCAGCTCAGACAATATTTTATTTAAATCATCTGCCACAAAACCGATGACAGAAACGTTGTTGATACTGTAAATTTGTGATACCTTTCCCGATTTTCTTTCTTCAGAAAATTCCTCAATCAGACAAGTTACTGCTTTTTCAGAATCATCTTCGTGTACCAATATTGAAAGTCCGTTTTCAACGGCTTGCTGGGATATTACTCCCACACTTATTCTTGCGAAAGTAAGTGCTTTAAAAACTCTTCCATCAATTCCAATCTCACCCAGGAAATCTTCTCCTTCGAATTTGATGATTGATCTGTTTTTTAAAAATTTTATTTCGTTAGCATTATTCTTATTCATCTCTATTTATTTATTTTTTTTTGTGAGATGGAATTCCGCAGAGCTCCATTTCTACAAAATATTTTTAATGATATAATTTAATTGTTCGTATTCCATTAGAAAGGCATCGTGCCCATGAATTGATTTGATCTCGTGATAGAAAACATCTTCTTTTTCAGCTTTTAGTTTTTTAAAACACATTCGGATTTCAGAAGCTGGGAAAAATAAATCAGTATCTACAGAGATCAAGTGCATTCGTGCTTTGATTTTACTTAAACCTCTTTCGTTTGCATTAATGTTCATGAGCAAATGATTCATCAGCTGATAAGATTTTAAACTAAATCTTTCGTCAAGTGCTTTCCCATGATAATTGAGCCAATCTTCTGACTCTAACTTTTGTTTTTCCTGATTATATTTATTTTGAAATCTGTTATTTAAAGACTGAGGTGTTCGGTAACACAACATGGCATGAATTCTTGCTTTTTGAAGTGGCTCATCATTTCCGTTTAATAAAAATTGCTGAACCAGACATTGAGCATGCAACCAATCATGAGTTTTGGAATCGCACGCAATGGGAATAAATATTTCTGCTAAATCATTATTTTTAGAAAGCATTTCCCAACCAATTCCTCCTCCAAGAGAGCCTCCGATAATGGCGTATAAGTTTTTAATATTTAAAGTTTCAAGACCTTTCAGAAATATATTGGCAATATCTGAAGGCGTGAAATCTGAATATTCATCAATAAAAAAATCATCAAATCCGTTCCCAGGAATATTGAAGCAGAGAACTGTATATTTATTTGTATCAATGACCTGATTTTCACCAATCAATTTTTTCCACCAACCTTTTTCTCCGGAAACATTAGAATTTCCGGTTAAAGCATGATTCACCAAAATTATAGGTGCTGAAAACAAGTCTTTCCCAAAAAGCTGATAGCTTAACGGGATATGATATTCCTTGCCGGAATTTGTTTGATACAAAAAATTAATATGTTGCAGTTCTGTTTTCAATTTTATATTATTAAAATAAATTTGAAAATGCCACGAGAAATGGCTGAAAAGAACTTCAGTAAGTTATCTGTCCAAAATATAAATTATTTGGTAGAACGTAGCACCTTCTTCGCTTTCACAAAGGGTTGCTAAGGTTTCACAGGGTCTATCCCTCAACCTTTCTTGATAACATTTTCAATATGTAAATGAACTAATGGTGCAAAGATAATATATTTCTCCTAAATATTTAAATAAAAATTATCTCTCAGTAAAAATCCCTTTACTAAAATTATTTCCAAGGCATGTTAAGAATTATTAAGCTTAAAAAAATTGGTTTTTTTTGTCAAAAAATCTACCTTAGCAATGAAAATGATGTTTTATGAGTGTTGAAAAGCAAAGACTAAAAGATAAAAC
>Ga0302215_10002469_pt1 | contig 12682 bp, 9 predicted proteins | sample II_Fen_N3_1_FD_194580 | JGI IMG/M metagenome (GOLD analysis project Ga0302215, IMG submission 194580) | Peat permafrost microbial communities from Stordalen Mire near Abisko, Sweden - II_Fen_N3_1 | ecosystem: Environmental > Terrestrial > Soil > Wetlands > Permafrost | place: Sweden: Abisko... | reverse complement strand
GCCATTTTGATCGGCTGTTTGTATTAACGCTTTTACATCCTTTGGAAAACAAGAGCCACCATACCCACAACCGGCATACAAAAACTTGCCACCAATTCGCTGATCGGAACCAATTCCTTTACGCACCATGTTCACATCTGCACCAACCAATTCGCACAAATTAGCGATATCGTTCATAAAACTTATACGAGTTGCCAACATTGCATTAGCAGCATATTTAGTCATTTCGGCAGAAAGAATATCCATAAAAATTACACGAAAGTTATTCAGCAAAAATGGTCTGTAAAGCTTTGAAATTAATTCCTTGGCTCTTTCAGTTTCCACACCCACAACCACACGATCGGGACTCATGAAATCTTTTATAGCATCACCCTCTTTCAAAAACTCTGGATTTGAAGCAACATCAAACTCAATAGAAACTCCTCGTTTATCTAATTCGGCCTGAATAGTTTGACGCACTAAAGTAGCTGTGCCAACCGGCACGGTACTCTTAGTTACCAAAAGTATATATTGCTGCATATTTTGACCTATTGTAGAGGCTACTTCCAATACGTATTTCAAATCAGCGCTACCGTCGGCATCCGAAGGTGTCCCAACAGCACTAAACACAACTTGTACATTATCCAAAACATCAGCAATTTGCGTGCTAAAATGCAAACGTTCGGCCTTCACGTTTCGCAACACCATATCCTCCAGCCCCGGTTCATAAATAGGAATGATACCTTTAGTCAGATTCTCAATTTTCTGAACATTAATATCAATACAGGTTACATCTACGCCCATTTCTGCAAAACAAGTTCCTGAAACCAAACCCACATAACCTGTTCCTACTATTGCTATCTTCATATACTATATACCAATTTAATGAATCACACAAATTTATATAGATAAGAATTTCCAATACTTACCTCTTACTACTTTCTACCGATTTAATACGCAGCTACCACTCTCCTTATTCCTTCTTCTAATGAGATGGTAGGTTTCCAACCCAAACTGTTCAGTTTCGAAACATCAAGAAGTTTACGGGGTGTACCATCCGGTTTTTCTGTATCCCAAATAATTTTGCCATTGTACCCTACCGTTTTCTGTACCATTTCGGATAATTCTTTGATGGTAAAATCAATTCCACAACCAGCATTAACATGCGAAGGAGTAGTATCCGGGGCATCATAATTCATTAATAGATATACGCTTGAGTCTGCCATATCATCAACATGTAAAAACTCACGCATGGGCGAACCAGTTCCCCAAAGTGTTATGGAAACATCACCTTTATCAGAAGAAATACCATATTTATTAAGCATCTTCATAATTTCTTCGTCGCTGCACGTACCATTCACACCTTCAATAGGGCGTTTATTTAAATCGGCACGCAAACTTGTCCAATCGTTTTGCAACAGGCATTTTCCAAGTACCATCTTACGAATTAATGCCGGTAGAACGTGCGATTTTTCAAGGTCGTAATTGTCATTTTGACCGTACAGATTTGTAGGCATAATGGAAATAAAATTGCAACCATATTGAGCATGATAAGCTTCACACATTTTTATTCCTGCAATTTTTGCTATGGCATAAGGTTCATTCGTAGTTTCGAGTAATCCTGTAAGCAAAGCATCTTCATGCATTGGCTGCTCAGCCATACGCGGATAAATACACGAAGAACCTAAAAACAATAGTTTTTTAACACCATGAAGATAACTTTGATGAATAACATGATTTTGTATCATCAGATTTTCGTAAATGAATTGTGCACGATAAGTATTATTGGCCACAATACCACCTACTTTTGCTGCCGCCAACACAACATATTCAGGCTTTTCAGCAGCAAAAAAGTGTGCAACATCTTGTTCATTGAGCAAATCAAGTTCCTCCAGTGAGCGAGTTACAAAATTAGAAAAACCTTTGGCTTCAAGATTTCTTTTAATTGCAGAACCGACCATTCCATTATGACCAGCTATATAAATTTTAGAATTTTTGTTCATTTTTGTAGTCCCTTTTAAGATATTTGGAAATTACTCAAAATAATTTAACACTCTAAAACCACCTTCTTTAAGATAGGTTTCTTTTTTCATGAGTTTAATATCAGAATGCATCATATCTTCCACTAATGCTTTCAAGTCGTATTCCGGTATCCAATTAAGAACAGTTCGTGATTTTGTGGCATCTCCAATTAACAAGTCCACTTCTGTTGGACGGAAATAATTTGCATCAACTTCCACAATAGGAAAATTAATAGTGCGTATATTCTTTAAAAATTCAGCTCCTATTTGTTCTGTAAACAATGCTTCATTAATATCAGAAATATAGCCTTTTTCATCAATCCCTTCACCTTGGAAAGATATTATTATTCCGATTTCGGAGAAAGCCATACGAACAAACTCACGAACTTCGGTAGTGACACCGGTTGCAATAACATAATCGTCAGGTTTATCTTGTTGCAAAATCAGATACATGGCACGTACATAATCCTTAGCATGGCCCCAGTCCCGTTTCGACGATAGGTTTCCCAAAAAGAGTTTATCCTGCATACCCATGGCAATTCGAGCCGCTGCGCGAGTAATTTTACGAGTCACAAAAGTTTCACCACGCAAAGGTGATTCGTGATTAAATAAAATTCCATTGCTGGCATGAATCCCATAAGCCTCTCGATAATTTACAGTTATCCAATATGCATACATTTTGGCCACAGCATAAGGCGAGCGTGGATAAAAAGGAGTTGTTTCCTTTTGAGGAACTTCCTGAACCAATCCATATAACTCTGAAGTTGATGCTTGATAAATGCGGGTTTTGTGTGTCAGATTAAGCAAGCGTACCGCTTCAAGTAAACGTAAAGTTCCAATGCCATCAGCATTAGCAGTATATTCGGGAGTATCGAAACTTACTTTTACATGGCTCATTGCAGCCAAATTGTAAATTTCATCGGGTTGAGTTTCTTGAATAATACGGGTAATGTTCATCGAGTCGGTCATATCTCCATAATGCAAAACCAAATTTCGATTATCTACATGCGGGTCTTGATACAAATGGTCAATACGATCGGTATTAAAAAGTGACGAACGTCGTTTTAACCCATGGACGATATAGTCCTTTTTTAATAATAACTCGGCCAAATAAGCACCGTCCTGTCCGGTAATACCGGTAATTAAAGCTACTTTTTTCATTAAATATAATTTAAAATAATTGTGGTAAATTGTTTTCATACTGTTATTTAAACTTTTTGTTCTTTCGAATCAAAAAATATTAAATCTCACTATCATCTTCATAGTACTTGGAATACTGCTCATTCGCTTTCTGTTTCTTCTTTTTTGAAGTATACTCAAAGCCATAAGAATAACGGTATCCATACGAATTATACTTAGAATAATGGTTGCCATCAGCATTTCCAATATCATTCATTACGGTGTACATATTTTGAATTTTATCAAATTTCAGTTGAACACTTAATCTTTTATATAGGTTTTTATTCGTTTTTCCATTACGAACTATAAATATGGTAGTATCCGATAGTGCAGCTAAAGAATATGCATCCGTAACAATTCCAATAGGGCTAGTGTCAACGATTATAAACTCATAACGTTTTCTAAGTTCTGCAAACATTTCAATAAGTTTACCAGAACGAATCAATTCTCCCGGATTTGGAGGAATTGTACCTGCCGGTAAAATATCAAATTCTGCACCGGGCAAACCATGTATAATTACATCGTCAAGTGTACATTGATTAATCAAATAATTACTTACGCCATTAGTTTGAGTTATTTCGAATCTTTGATTTATACTCGGTTTTCGTATATCCATATCCACCAGAATTGTTTTAGGACTTACCATAGCATATACCGCAGCAAGGTTAATGCAAAAATAACTTTTTCCATCGCCTGACTCAGTAGATGTGGTCATTACCATAATATTCGTTTTACGCTGCACAATGAATTCTATACGTGTTCGAATAACCCGAAACATCTCTGTGAAGGTTGAACGTGGATTTTTCGCCACTAACATGGGGTCATTGCTTATAGTGTGACGAACTGAACCAATCAACGGGAATGAGGAATTTTTTTCTATATCTCTTGATGATCGAACCGTATTATTTAATAATTCAACAACAATTACAATAACAGAAGGTATCAAAATTCCTAGAAGCAAAAACATAAGAGTTGTCTTCGATTTTTTATCAGCGTTTGTCACGCCAATTACCCTTGCCCTATCCAGAATGATATTATCAGCTGAATTTGATGCCTTTAAAATATCCGATTCTGCGCGTTTTTGAAGAAAGAAAGTAAAATAATTATCATCCATCTTATATTTACGTTCTATGGCAATCATTTCCAACTCTTTCTTCGGAAGTTCTTCAATTTCCTTATTCACTTTTGAAGAACGTTTATTAAAATCACTTTTTTCAATTTCTAAAGAAGCGCGCATACTCTTAATCACTTCCATCACCGTTCTTTTTGCATTATCAATTTGCTTTGTATACTTAGCATAATACATATTTTTCTCACTTACATCGCTACGTTGTGTAAACAAATCATTTATCTGCTGAACCATTGCCATTAACATTGGTTCATTCAGTCCCAAACTAGATGGCGCTACAACTGTTCCATTTTCTAAATTCGTTTTCAGATACTTAGTCAAATAATCAAGATAGGTTTCACGCAATTTAAGCTCTTGTTGTTCTGCATCATATTTCGAAGCTTTACCCAACAATTCACTCGTATGACTCGGAACATCTACAATCTGATTAGTTTGACGGAATCTGGTCATTTTGTCTTCCGAAACTGCTAAAGATTTAGAAACATCTTGTAATTGACCATCTATAAATTTAATTGTTTTATTTGCTGCTTCATTTTTTCTTTCAAGATTTGCAGCTAAGAATAATTCACATAATTTATTTATGAAATCCACATCCCGTTCAGGAGTTTCACTGGATAAAGAAACTTGTAGCACTGAGGAACCTTCTACTACATACGCAAAACCGAGCCGTGAAAAATCGGAGACTAACGATTCCTTTGAACGAAATTGAAAAAATAAATCAGTGTTTCCTAGGTAATTATCAACATTATTTACAGTAATAAAAAATAAATTGTGTTGAATTGGTTGTCCATACCGTCCTTCCAGATTGAAGTTTTTGTACAATTTATTATCATCTACAGTTATAGAGTAAGTTCCATTCGACCGCAATTTTATTTTAAAAAGAAGATTATATGCTTCAGGAGCAACATAGTCAGCTTGAATATAGAAAGGAGAAGTATGATATAAATTTCGTCTTTTGAAACTACCCTGGGAAATGTAATCTACTTTAAGATATGGCAAACTATCTACTACTTTACAAATCAAGTCGTTCGACCCGAACATAATTATTTGATTTTGAGCATTTCTAAAACCAGATTCCACACCAAAACCTTGCATAAGTCCCATTGCATTACTCGTTTGACCACGCGACTCTTCTATCATAACTTTACCTGCCGTTTGATAGTTAGGCATAAATTTTCTATTTTCAAGATATGCAAATCCTAGAGAAAGTATAACGCCGATAACAAATAAGTACCAAAAATGAAGAAAATAAGACACCCATTCCATAATATCGAAACCAGATTCTTCATCCTCTGTAAAAGCCTTTTCATAATTATTTTGTTCCATATTGAGTTGTTGATTCTTTTGTAATAAATAAAGAATTAATATACAGCATTATACTATAATTATTTTTTATAATTCATAACGGTAAACAGCAAAGACATCGAAAAAGTGATTACACTTAATAAGGCAGAGTAATTATTAACTTTATAAAAACTTGAGAATTCCTTACGAACATAAATGATATCATTAGGATAAATATAATAATACTTTGAATCTATAATACTTTTAGGACGAATATCAAATTCCAAAATTTGATCTCCACTACTTGATTCTCTTATAATACGTACATGCTTTCTATCACTAGTTTCATTGAAATCGCCTGACATTGATAATGCCTGAAATATTGTCAATTTTTCTTTGTAGATCGAGAAAATACCGGAGCCTGCATCACCAAAAACTGTAAATGTTTTATTAGCGAGATTCAAACGGACAACAGCATCAGGTATAAGTTCTTTGAAACGATTCTCTACTGCCTTAGAAGCTTCGTTCAGAGTGAGACCTTCAACCGAAATATTGTTTATAAATGGTAAATCAATTGTTCCATCGGAATAAACACGATATGAAATCTGGTTTTGCCCACCTGATCCTGTTTCGGGTGAAATTAATTTAGAAATTGTTTCATCGGAAGTAATAAGTCGATATATGATTTCATCATTTATTCGAATACGATAATCGGCATAACTACTTTTCTCGTAAACAGGTAACGAATTGTTGTCATCCTGCAATAAACGTAAGTTTCTATAATTGTAACACGATGTCAGTGTAAACAAAGCCAAAAACAAAACGAAAATATGAGTTCTATTTATCATAAACAGTTACAAAAATGACGATTAACAAAGAAAAACCTTTACTCTTAATCATTAAATGGCTATTTATAAAAAGTTTTATAAATAATAATGCCAAACGAGGAAGTAGTTACTAAAGTAGATAAAGCTGTCCAAAAGGTTGTAACACCGAAAAATTGTGCTTTCATTGGTTGAAGAAAAATCACATCGTTGGGTTCCAAATAATAAAACTCAGAATGCAGAATATCAACACTCCGAGCATCAAATTCCCTTATTTGAGTGCCATTTTCTGTTTCACGAAGAATCTTGATTTTACTTCTATCGGTATAAAATCCAAAATCGCCGGCAAGGGCTAAAGCTTGAAATATATTTACTTTCTCTCTCGGGAAAGCGAATCGACCTGATTTTCCTGAACCTACTATACTAAAAAACCGACTCACCATTCGAACATCAACCGAGTTAATTTTCAAAATAGGCTTAATAGCTTGTTCCAAAGCAATTTTAGCTTCTCTAATTGTTTTACCCTGCACTAACACTTCGCCAATTATTGGTAATTGTATGGTTCCCTTATTATCAATAGTATATGTATACAAATCAAAACCTTCGCCAACAGAAGACATCATTTGCATACCAATATTTGATGATCCATTAAATATGACATTTGTTTTTTCATCAAGAGAATAAACCTGCACAAACAATTTATCCCCAGCTCTTAATCGATATTCCTGATATAACACAGTGTCTTTGTATGCGGGAACAAAATTTTTCGTTGACTGCAAATAATTCGTCTCACGCGTAGTAATACAAGATGTAAACTGAAGAGTCAACATCACTATAAACATAAGCTGAATAAACGGTCTACGCATTGGATTGTTATTTTTGAAAAATTTCAAGCAAAGATAAACAAAATAAGTAAATGAGTTGCAAAAAAAAATGAAAATGCAGACCTGTGTCTATTTTTCGTACGTTAATTATTTTGATTTAAAATAAAAAAGTTTGAAGATTTCTTGATTCTTATGTACAAGTTAAGTGATTTAATCTTATAAATTTGTCTTTAGAAGGAATTCGTATATTTCAAATAAATCAACTAAATTTGCAAAATGTAAGTCCCGATTTTTTCGATCAAAGTATATCATACATTTCCCAATAAACTTACAAATTCATATATACATGATTATTAGACAACAATAAATGAATAAAATATTTCAAATTACTATTCTTTGTATTTGCAATATCATTATTTTTTCTTGCGATTCGCATGAAAAACAAGAAAAACAAGCTGCAGAAAGAATAAAACATGTAGAGCAGTTGATAAGTGCGAAGTCGTATAATGCTGCCAAAATTGAGATTGATAGCATTCATTTTCTTTTTCCTCGTTTAATTGATAAACGCAGAATTGCTTCGGCATTGGAAGATACCATTGTACGACTTGAAAGTACCCGTACATTAACTTATTGCGATAGTATATTACCGACTAAACAGCATGAAGCTGATTCAATTCAACGAAACTTCAGATTCGAAAAAAATGAAAGATATCAGGAATTTGGTAATTACATTTACAAAACACAGCAAACTGAGAACAATACAAATCGGATTTATTTGAAAGCTTATGTAGATGAAAATACAGATTTCTATTTAATTAGCAATTATTGCGGAGGAAAAATTGAACATTTTTGTGTGGAAGTTTCCGTCAACGATTTATTCGCCCATACCGATACTATTGACACATCTAATGCTTCAAATCATAGCTTTACGGATGCAGGTACACATTGGGAAGCAGTGACATTCAAGAATGAGACCGACAAAGGTGTTTCTGCTTTTATAGCACAATATGCATCAATGCGGATAAAAGTAACTTTATATGGAAAAAAATCGTATGTATATTATTTAGCTGATTCAGACAAAAAAGCTATTACTGAAACCTATCATTTATGGGTGGTCAAAAGCGATGTTGCAAAACTTCAAAAGGAAATCAAGAAAGCCACACTTAAAATTGAACACATCAAAAATCGTCATAAGTAATTGACTTATTATTTTTTTTCTTTTCTCAAAAAATAATAAATTTACCAACTTATAAAATCAAAACACCAATTTAAACGTTTAACGGAAAATAAATTCAAAACAATAAACATGAAAAAAACGCTTCGACTTCTTTTGCTCTGTTTAGTAATTAGCTCAACAACAATTGCTCAACAAACTACTAATGTACAAATTATTGAATTAAACACTCAAAGTTTCAAACAAAAAGTATGGAATTTCAACAGAAATAAAACGTTTTCCAGGGTTGGCAAACTTCCAATTATTTTAGATTTTCACGCAACATGGTGTCGTCCTTGTAAGATGCTTGCACCTCATCTTCAAGCCATTCAAAATAAATATAGTGGCAAACTAGTTGTATATAAAATAGATGTAGATCAGGAACCTGAACTGGCAAAGTTATTTAACGTTCAAGCTATGCCGACTATAATATTTATGGATGGCAAAAAAACATTTAAATCGGAACTTGGATACAAGGAATATGATGAATTCGAAAACCTTGTAAAAAGTCATTTTGCTATAAAATAAGGTATTATATCCCATTGACTTGCTGACAAGTTATAGATTGTCAGCAAAATCAGGTGATAACTTTCTCTAAACGGATTAATTCGACTCTCTATTTTCTAGAAATAACTCTATCAAACGAGAAACAGCATATCGGTCTATTTGCTCTAAATAAACCGATATCTTTTTTTTCAACTCTTCATTTTCATTTGAAATACTAATTGTAAAAAATTGAGCAAATATAATCCGGTGAGACAAAACATGTTTCATTGGATTTGATATTTTCCTGATGTCAATTTCCTTTATTCCATCGAATAATCTTTTAAATATATCATTAGCCAACAGCTCATTAGAACTTAGTAAATTTTTTGTTTCTATTAACGGGAACTCATATAAATTTTGCCATATATCTTTTGCATCCCGCTTATGAAGATAAGTTTTCCTTTTGTATTCAATGAATAAATAATTAAAGAAACGATGCGTTACTTTCGTTTTAAGAGATTTCACTGGTAATTGAGTAACTAAATTCAATTTGTAAGCCTGACAATTAAGTTTTAACGGGCAATTCTCGCAATCCGGTGAAACAGGTACGCAGCACATTGCACCAAACTCCATTATGGATTGATTGTGCAAAGCGGGTTCCAATTTTAACAATAACTTTTGAGCTAAACCCGCAAATTCTTTCTTTCCTGCCCCACTGTCTATAGGTGTTTCTATACCAAACAATCGGGATAAAACCCTGTAAACATTTCCATCAACAACAGCATAAGGCTGGTTGTAAGCAAAAGAACATATTGCTGCAGCAGTGTATTCGCCAACTCCCGCTAGTTTTAGTACATCATTGTGTTTTGTTGGAAAAACGCCACCAAAATCAAGCATTATCTGACATGCAGCTTTATGCAAATTTCTCGCACGAGAATAATAACCCAATCCTTGCCAATATTTAAGCACTTCATCTTCCTCCGCTTTGGCGAGTTTTTTTACTGTTGGAAAACGCTCAATAAATCTTAGATAATAACTCATACCTTGAACTACGCGGGTTTGTTGTAGAATAATTTCCGAAATCCATATTAGATATGGATCACTAATATCTCGCCAGGGTAATTCACGTTTATTATCTTTATACCATGTTGTAAGCATTTTGGAAATGTATGTGGAAGAATTAGGAATGTTCATAAAATATCAAGGGTTGTATCAAAATACCACAATAATGGTATTTTATAATGTGTGAATAATTTGCAATTTTGCATGTCAAAGGTAAGGTCAAAAAACAAATCTACAAAACAGCAAGAAATTTAGTTACCGCTAGTAATTAATACAGATGCCGATTACCAAGTTTACAAACCCACAACACTGAACAATCTGAGTTTTAATCAAAAAAACAATAGATATTGGTTGATTTGTTGGCATCGAGGTGCGGCTCATGCATTCAACATTTACCTGACCTTAAAAATTGGCGTAATATTGATAATGGATGACGAATAGTAGTATCAATCAATGACAACAGCCTTGTATGGAGAGAAGCTATAATGTCATAACAACTTATGCAGAAGAGTGCATCCATCTAAATGATTGAAAATGTGTGTACTTAGAATTTAATTATATTAATTAAATTCTGAACTCAGTATTTATAGATAAAAAAGATTCGATCATTGGCAGAAATCTAAGTTTTGCTGAAATAGGTAATTTGCTCATTAGAAAGATGCATTAAAATAATAAAATAAGTTTTTTCAAAAAAAAATATACTGCAATTGTTTTTTAATCAGAATAAAAGCTATATATTTGCAGTCCGATTAAAAACACAAAGAAATATCATTTATTTACTAACATATAAAAATTTACCCAAATGACTAAGGCAGACATTGTAAACGAAATTGCTAAGAATACAGGAATTGACAAAGTAACTGTATTAACTACTGTTGAAGCTTTTATGGAAACAGTAAAAGATTCACTTTCAAAGAATGAAAACGTGTATTTAAGAGGTTTTGGTAGCTTTATTATCAAACAAAGAGCAGAAAAAACAGCTCGTAATATCTCTAAAAACACTACAATCATTATTCCAGCTCACAACATACCTTCGTTCAAACCTGCAAAAACATTTGTGAGCGTAGTAAAATAATTTTTTCACACAACTAATTTAATTGAGATGCCAAGCGGTAAAAAAAGAAAAGGACATAAAATGTCGACTCACAAAAGAAAAAAAAGACTAAGAAAAAATAGACATAAGAAAAAATAGTCTAATGGTCTTTAGTTTTTAAAGTCCAAGAAAACAAACTTATAAGCAAATTTCTTGGCTTATAAGTTTGTTTTTTTTATAAAAACAACAAACCCCAAAATCAAATAAAAAGTGAATAGCGAATTAGTAGTAGATGTGAAGACATCCGAAATTTCTATTGCGCTGCTCGAAGACAAACGCCTTGTAGAGATAAACCAGGAAGGACGTGAAGAACAGTTCGCCGTAGGAAATATCTATCTGGGAAGGGTAAAAAAAATAATGCCCGGTTTAAATGCAGCCTTTGTAGATGTTGGTTACGAAAAAGATGCTTTTCTACATTATCTTGATTTAGGTTCCAATTTCAATACCCTTACACAATTTACAACGCAGGCGATGAGCGACCGTAAAAAGACGCCTGCGATTCAAAAAACCAAACTGCAACCGGAAATTGAGAAAAACGGTTCAATTAACGACATTTTAAAACCGGGACAAGACATTTTAGTACAAGTTACCAAAGAACCTATCTCTACAAAAGGTCCACGATTGACTGCTGAAATATCCATAGCCGGACGGTTTTTAGTTCTAATTCCGTTTGCCGACAAAGTGTCGGTATCGCAAAAGATTAAAACGGAAGAAGAACGACAACGTCTTAAACAATTGATTCAAAGCATTAAACCAAAAGGTTTTGGTGTTATTGTACGAACAGTTGCCGAAGACAAAAAAGGAGCAGAACTCGATAACGAATTGAAGATTTTGGTAAAACGCTGGGAAGAAGCAGTTGCCAAAACACAACAAGCCAAAGGTGTTTCGCTCATTTTAGAAGAATTAGGTCGTACGGTGGGAATAATTAGAGATTTATTCAACCCGAATTTTAAACACATTCATATCAACGATCCTGCTGTCTATACAGAAGTACGTGATTACGTAGAACTGATAGCTCCCGATCGGAAAGACATTGTACAACTATATCAGGACGAAATTCCGATTTACGATTGCTTTGGTATTACCAAACAAATAAAATCTGCATTCGGAAAAACTGTATCGTTTAAAAATGGTGCTTATCTGATAATAGAACAAACCGAAGCCTTGCACGTAGTTGACGTTAACAGCGGTAATCGTTCAAAAGCAGGTAACGGACAAGAAGAAAATGCTTTAGATGTGAATTTAGCAGCTGCCGACGAAATTGCCCGTCAACTTCGCTTACGCGATATGGGAGGAATAATCGTGGTAGATTTTATTGATATGCACGAGACTGAAAATCGTCAAAAATTATTCGACAGAATGCGTGAAAATATGGCCAGCGATAGAGCCAAACACAATATTCTTCCTCTGAGTAAGTTTGGACTTTTGCAAATGACACGACAACGTGTTCGTCCTGCTATACATATCGACATTGAAGAAACCTGTCCAACTTGTTACGGCAAAGGACGCACCAAGCCATCGATACTATTTACCGACCAATTGGAAAGTAAAATAGATTATTTGATGAATGTATTAAAAGTAAAAGAGT
>Ga0302215_10002468_pt1 | contig 12683 bp, 10 predicted proteins | sample II_Fen_N3_1_FD_194580 | JGI IMG/M metagenome (GOLD analysis project Ga0302215, IMG submission 194580) | Peat permafrost microbial communities from Stordalen Mire near Abisko, Sweden - II_Fen_N3_1 | ecosystem: Environmental > Terrestrial > Soil > Wetlands > Permafrost | place: Sweden: Abisko... | reverse complement strand
GGTCCCGTTACTCCAGTTGGGCCCGTTGCTCCAGTTGCTCCCGTTGGTCCCGTTGCTCCTACTGCTCCTGCCGGTCCCGTTGGTCCCGTTACTCCCGTCGGTCCCGTTGCTCCCGTTGCTCCAGTTAGGCCTGTTGCTCCGATTGCTCCCGCAGGTCCCGTTGGTCCTGTTACTCCCGTTGGTCCCGTTAATCCTGTTGCTCCCGTTGCCCCAGTCGCTCCGGTTGCTCCCGTTGGTCCTGTTGCTCCGGTTGCTCCAGTTACTCCAGTTGGTCCAGTTGCTCCGGTGAGTCCGGTTGGTCCTGTGGCTCCGGTTGCTCCCGTTGCTCCTGTTGGTCCCGTTGCTCCGGTGAGTCCGGTTGGTCCTGTTGCTCCGGTGAGTCCAGTTGGTCCAGTTGCTCCGATTGCTCCTGCTGGGCCTGTTGGGCCTGTTGCTCCCGTTGCCCCTGTCGGTCCGGTTGGTCCCGTTGCTCCTCCTCCAGGTCCGGTTGGTCCCGTTGCTCCCGTTGCTCCTGTTGCCCCTGTTGCTCCTGTGGCTCCTGTTGCTCCTGTTGCTCCTGCTGGTCCCGTCGCTCCCGTTGTTCCGGCTGGTCCTGTTGCGCCTGTTGTTCCGGCTGCTCCCGTTGCTCCTGTTGCTCCTGTGGCTCCGGTTGCTCCTGTGGCTCCTGTTGCTCCCGCTGGTCCTGTGGCTCCTGTTGCTCCGGCCGCTCCAGTTGCTCCCGTTGCTCCTGTTGCCCCAGTTGCTCCCGCTGGTCCCGTGGCCCCTGTTGCTCCGGCTGGTCCTGTTGCTCCCGTTGCTCCTGTGGCTCCCGCCGCTCCGGTTGCTCCCGTTGCTCCCGCTGGTCCCGTGGCCCCTGTTGCTCCGGCCGGTCCTGTTGCTCCTGTGGTTCCTGTGGCTCCCGCCGCTCCGGTTGCTCCCGTTGCTCCCGCTGGTCCTGTTGCTCCGGTTGCTCCTGTGGCTCCCGCTGGTCCCGTTGCCCCTGTTGCTCCGGTTGCTCCCGCTGCTCCGGTTGCTCCCGTTGCCCCTGTTGCTCCCGCTGGCCCGGTTGCTCCTGTTGCTCCCGTTGCTCCTGTTGCTCCCGTGGCTCCCGCTGGTCCTGTTGCTCCGGCTGCTCCTGTTGGTCCCGTTGCTCCCGTTGGTCCCGTTGCTCCGGTTGCTCCTGTTGCTCCTGTTGCTCCCGCTGGTCCTGTTGCTCCTGTTGCTCCCGTTGCTCCTGTGGCTCCTGTGGCTCCTGTGGCTCCCGCTGGACCTGTTGCTCCCGTTGCTCCGGTTGCTCCTGTTGCTCCCGCTGGACCTGTTGCTCCTGTTGCTCCTGTGGCTCCTGTGGCTCCGGTTGCCCCTGTTGCTCCCGCTGCTCCTGTTGCCCCTGTTGCTCCCGCTGCTCCGGTTGCTCCTGTTGCTCCTGTTGCCCCTGTTGCTCCGGCCGCTCCCGTTGCTCCCGCTGCTCCTGTTGCTCCGGCTGCTCCCGCTGGACCGGTTGCTCCTGTTGCTCCCGTTGCTCCCGCTGGACCTGTTGCTCCTGTTGCTCCTTTGGGACCGGTTGGTCCTGTTGGTCCCTTGGGACCGGTTGGACCGGTTGGCCCTTTACAACAGCAACACTTTTCAATGCATCTATGATATTCCATCTTATAGTATTCTTTACATTCTTCTATTTTCTTTATAAAATACTCTTTACATTCCTCGTCACAACATTCATTATATTTTTTATAATAATAATAGATCCATTCATCACATTTTCTTTTACAATATTCTAGACATTCCTTTTTTCTTTTTTCATTATCATCATGACATTTATTTTCATGGCAATCATCTTCATGGCAATCATCTTCGTGGCATTTATCTTCATGGCAATCATCTTCATGGCATTTATCTTCATGACATTCATCTTCATGATTTTTACAGTTGCCATCAACATCTGGCTTGTTTCTTTCTAAGAACATAAGATCGTCTCCTTACATATTATATATGAATACAAACTTCGATACATAATATGACAAATAACTTATTTATGTTCTATAAAAATTTATTTTCTTTTAAAATTTATAACAGAATTACTAGAAATAAATATGATAAAATATATTTATTACCGATACTAATATATCAATTTTTCTCTAACTTTTCTTCAACTACCATAAATATGGCAGTTTCCTTTTATGCATAATATCTTCCGTAACTAAATCCTTTAACAAGGTTTTATTATGATATTTTTCTATTGTCATGACTATTAGATTAATGTACGTTTGCACAAATTAAAAATATTTTAACAAATCTCAAAATGAATGATAAAAGAAGTCAATTAAAAAAGGAACATTCTAATATTATTCCTATTAGTAATAATTATGATATGATTGGTTTGATGCAAGTGAACTGGCTTATACCTCTATGTATGACTTTGGAAGTATCATAGCCTCGCTATATGATACTGTACAATGATATAAAACTAATTAAATATCCTTAATGATGAAATAGTCGCAGCCCTGAAAAAGCCATTGCGATATTGTATTTATTACAGGCCTTAATTACATTATCATCTCGAATGGAGCCCCCCGGCTGTGTAATATAAGACACTCCACTCTTTGCAGCTCGTTCAATATTATCTCCGAAAGGGAAAAAAGCATCAGAGCCTAATGACACACCCGACAATCCTTTTAACCATTCAATCTTCTCTTCTTTGGTAAAGTGATCCGGTTTTTCTGTGAAGATATTCTCCCATATTCCATCTGCTAATATGTCCCTATCATCCTCTGATATATAACTATCAATCGCATTATCTCTTTCTGCTCTTTTGATTCCTTGGCGAAACGAAAGATTAATTACCTTTGGATATTGTCTCAAATACCAATGGTCCGACTTATTACCAGCCAATCTTGTACAATGTATTCTTGACTGCTGCCCTGCTCCGATACCAATTGCCTGACCATCCTTAACAAAGCATACCGAATTCGATTGTGTATATTTCAATGTAATTAACGATAAGATCAAATCCCTTTTTGCTTCCTCTGGAATAGATTTATTGTTCGTTGGAATCACCTTCATGAAATCTTCAGTAATTTTAATATCATTACGCTTTTGTTCAAAGGTAATACCATATACTTTTTTTCTTTCAATTTCATTCGGTAAGTAGTTCGGGTCAATCTGTATTATTAGATAATTACCCTTGCGCTTGTTTCTTAAAATATCCAAGGCTTCCTTCGAATAGGAGGGCGCAATGATTCCATCGGAGAATTCACCTGATAAATAGTTTGCAGTTGCAAGGTCACATTCTTCGGAAAGCGCTACAAAGTCACCATAAGAGGACATTCTGTCCGCACCTCTTGCCCTAATATATGCAGTAGCAATATCTGATAAATGCTCCTCTTGTACAAAGTAAATCTTTTTTAACACTTCTGTTAATGGTACAGCTACCGCAACTCCCGCAGGACTGACATGTTTAAACGAAGCTGCTGAAGCAAGACCGGTAGCTTCCTTCAATTCCTTAACAAGCTGATATCCATTCAACGCATCCAAAAGATTAATATAACTTGGGCTTCCATTCAACAGCTTTAACGGTAGTTCCTGCTCTTTTGTGTATACTCTTGAGGGCTTTTGATGTGGGTTACATCCATACTTTAAAACCAATTCCTTCATACAATTACACTCCTTATCAATTATAATAACATGCTCTCCACGAATAACATTTACGTACTCTGAATTTCTGTCTACTGCCGACTTTTCTATAATGTACTACTTGTATACATTAAATGCTTCGCTTTGCGCATAAAAAGAGCCGACAATCCAGGCTCTTGCCCAGACGGTCGGCTTATATTCATTATACTTCATGTGGTAAACTCCACTTCCGTCAGTCGTATAACTAATAACTAAAATTTAACATTTAATATATTTTATGTCAAGGTATCCTAATGAAATTCCCATAATGAAATAACCACAGTTCCTAATTCATTTTGCAATCGCTATGTTAAAATTTATAACAATATGCACGAATCAATTTTGCCCTAGCTGCGTCATAACTTTATATAACAATCGATACAATTCTTTTGCTTCACCGGGTTGCAAATTAATGCATTGTCCCATCTGTTGAGGAATCTTTAATGCATGATCCTTTAAAGCTTCCCCCTCCTTGGTAATCAATACACATAGGTTTCTTTCATCCTCTTTGCTTCTTTGTCTGGTAATGTATCCCTTCACTTCAAGTTTTTTTAGTACCGGTGTCAATGTACCCGAGTCAAGATATAGGTACTCTCCAAGAGTTTTCACATTTATCTCCTTCTGCTCCCACATCACCATCATTGTAATATATTGTGTATAAGTCAAATCCAATTCCTCAAGTAATGGCTTATATTTTCTTACTATCTCCTTAGATGCAGCATAAAGAGGAAAACATAATTGATTTTCTAATTTTAATGCATTATATAAACTTGTATTATCCTCCATGGGTAATTCTCCTTTTTACTACAAAAGTTCCTTGACTTTCTCTTCCACATGGGACATATCAGTTGTAGGTTCAAATCGTTCCACAACATTTCCATCCCTATCAATGAGGAATTTAGTAAAGTTCCATTTAATATCAGGTGATTCATTATAATTTGGGATATCTCTTTCAAGCATACTCGTAAGTATTGGTGTTAATGGATGATTGCTGTCAAAACCGTTAAAACCTATTTGGCCTTTTAGGTAATCAAAGAGCGGGTTAGCATTCTCGCCATTTACATCAATTTTATCGAATATGGGGAATTTAACACCATATCTTGATTGACAAAAGCTTGCAATCTCATCATTACTACCGGGTGCCTGTTTACCGAACTGATTACAAGGGAAGTCGAGTATCACAAAATCCTGATCGCTGTACTTCTCATATAAATCCTGAAGGTTATCATATTGAGGTGTAAACCCACACTCTGTTGCTGAATTAATTATTAAAACTACTTTATTCTTAAACTCTGATAAGGAAACCTCTGCTCCCTTATTATTCACTACATTAAAGTCATATATCTTCATAATTTTTTCCTCCTATAATATTGTTTTAATTTTATCCTCAATTTTATCTGGTGTTGTAGTTGGTGCAAATCGTTCCAATACATTACCGTTTCGATCTACTAAGAATTTTGTGAAGTTCCACTTAATTTTATTACTAAGAATTCCTTTTTGCTCTGATTTTAGAAAAGCAAATAAAGGATCTTCATTACTTCCGTTCACATCAACTTTTCCAAACAAGGGAAAGGTAGTTTTATACTTTAACTGGCAAAAACTCTGTATCTCATCCACTGTACCAGGTGCCTGATTCCCAAATTGATTACATGGAAAATCCAATACCTCAAAACCCTGAGTTTGATATTTATCATATAAATTTTGAAGTCCTTCATATTGAGGAGTAAAGCCACAACCGGTTGCTGTATTGACAATTAGTAATACTTTACCTTTGTAACTACTCATAGCAACCTCATTTCCTTTGCCATCCCTTACTTTATAGTCATATAAATTCATATTATATCTCCTTTAGATTTTTTACTATTAAATTGTATGCAATGTTTATATTTGTATTGTACGCAATTTAATAGTATATGTCAACATTTATTTATATTTTTTTTCATTTATATATTTATAGTATTATATTTTTATAACGAATACTATACACCACTTCTTTTCTTAATTTTATTTGACTTCTTATATGTACATTCAAATCACAATTATCATCAAATCAATAAATTTTTTATAGTATTTACTATAAAGTATCTATAATTATTAGGTTGTTTCTTTCCAATCACTGATTAATCTGTTCTCTATTTGACAAATACTAATATGTGTATTATAAATTGAATCATACAACATTCATACGGAGGTAGTTCAAATTATGAAAGCATTCAAGATATTATTTTTAATACTGATTCTACTATTTGTAAATGGTTGCAGTAACTCAAAGGGCTCAAGTTCCACTCCCTCTGTAACAAGCAAGCCCTCCACAGATACGTCACCAACAGAAACACATTCCCCAACGGTACCTCCAACCATAACCACTATGGCAACGCCAACAATGTCATCATCTCCAAGTCCAACCAATAGCCCAGTAACACCAACTATAACCCCATCTCCTAATGATTCAAAAAGCGCATTAGATATTCTTAATACTATGACTCTTGAAGAGAAAGTTGGTCAAATGTTTTTTGTTCGTTGCAACAATGAAACAGCACTTAAAGACATTAAACAATATCATATTGGTGGATTTATTCTATTTGCCAATAATTTTACAAAGCAAACAAAAACAAGCATTAAGAAAACACTTTCTAATTATCAATCTGTTTCAGCGATTCCTATGCTAATCGGAGTAGATGAGGAAGGTGGTAAGGTTAACCGAATCAGCAAGTATCCTGCTTTCCGCGCTGTTCCCTTTAAGTCCCCACAAGAATTATATCAGCTTGGTGGATTCAATCTTGTCACTACCGATACGATAGAAAAGGCAAAATTGCTCAAAGGTATGGGTATCAATGTAAACCTTGCTCCTGTCTGCGATGTCTCAACAAATCCACAAGATTTTATCTTTGGACGGTCGTTTGGAACGAATGCACAAAAGACCTCTGAATATGTTAAAACTGTCGTTTCTACAATGAAATCACAGGATATTGGAAGTACACTAAAGCATTTTCCGGGTTATGGCAACAATGTTGATACTCATACCGGAATTGCGATTGATAATAGAAGTAGAGATCATTTCTATTCAAGTGATTTTCTCCCTTTTCAAGCAGGAATCAAAGCTGGAGCGGGAAGTATATTAGTATCTCATAACATAGTGAAAGCCTTTGACCCAGATTACCCTGCATCACTATCACCTATTGTTCATTCTGTATTAAGAAAGGATTTAAATTTTGACGGAGTTATTATGACGGATGATTTAAGTATGGATGCCATTAAGAAATATACAAATAATGAAGAAGCTGCCGTATTAGCTGTTCAAGCAGGGAACGACCTCCTTATCGCTTCTGATTACAACATTCAGATTCCGGCAGTAATTGCTGCAGTGAATAATCACAAAATATCGATGAAGAGCATTAATGATTCCGTGCTTCGAATAATAGAATGGAAACTATCCTTAGGAATTATTAAATAGTTGCATATTTTGTTGCATATTTATAATAAAATCAGACAATTAATTTATACTTGCAAATTTAGCTTTACAATTTTGATAATCACTTCTACAATTAAAATATATTAATTTTGGTTAGTGCGTAATAAGGCATCCATAGAGTAAATTAATAAAAATGACTTATGACACACCAACCAATTTTTTAGAAATGAAAATCTAAATTGACAGGTGATAATTGAAATGAAATATCTGGTTCCGGAATATTATGACCAATTTAAATGTAAATGTGGTGAATGCCGACATTCCTGTTGTGATGGATGGCCAATCAGAATATCAATGAAGGAATATTATCATCTTCTTGGCATTAGATGTTCTGATTCTCTACGTAGAAAGCTCGATTGTGCGCTTAATCTCTGCCATGAGCCGGGTAAAGAAGGATATGCGCAGTTATCCGCCAACTGGCTTGGTCTGTGTATGCTCCAGCGTGACGACGGACTTTGCGCACTTCAAATGGAACTTGGAGATAGCCTTCTACCTCAAGTATGTAAGTTGTATCCCCGAAGCTCCAAACAACTTACAACCATTAATCAAGGTGCATGCTCAAATAGTTGCGAAGGTGTAATAGAATTATTAATGCAATTTATCGATCCTCTAAAATTCGAGGAAAGAGACTTATTAATTACTCCCGAATTCAAACTAAATCTAACTGCAAAGGAACAGGAAACATGTAAAGAATCTATATTAATAATGCAAAACCGTAACTATTCTCTTCCAGATCGCTTTCTTCTACTTGGAAATCATCTGAATGCTAAAGATTTTTATTCTGAGATACCTAGTAATCGAAACCAAGCTTTTCTAATTCTTAATGTGCTCAATCAATATTTTATTAATAGCAGTATCTCCGAATACTGCTTATTAACTCAAGAATATTTTAATTTAGAGGGAAAGAAATTGCTGCATGAAGCAGAAATTAGTATCATCTATTCAAAATACCAGCTAGCTAAGAAACATTTAGAGGTAATACTTCCAGATTGGCAGACATTATTCGAACAGCTTGTTGTAAATCATATGTTTTATAATAGTTTCCCTTACATAGACAATCATAATCGCATAGTTGACTCTTATCTATCTCTCACATTGATGTATTCTTTCTTGCGTTTTAATCTCCTTGTTTTTATGGCAAACAAAACTGATTCAAAGGATTTAGTTGATTTTCTATCAGCGATATTTCGTATCATTGAACATTCTAATTTTAAATCAATTATAGCTGGCTTATTTAAAAGTAATGATTTTCATATATTAAACTGTGTACCTCAGTTGGTTTATATTTAATTGATTATGTTTTTTTATATTTTTGACAGTATTTTTATGCTCAGAAGGGCTGCAACAAGCGGTTTTAATATTTGCTTGCTGCAGCCCTCTAATACTTAAATTAATTTATTCTATTTACTTCTTCTCTACCCTATATGGCCTCATCATCTCATTGTCCTCATGGTCTAGTATATGGCAGTGCCATACATATCCCGGTGACACAGTAGGATCAAACGGAAACAGATTATCGCCGGGTCGTACCCAACACTGGGACACCTTTTGCGGTGCAAAACGTATTAAAATTCTAGTAACCTGACCCGGATTCATTCTTACGGTATCCTTCCAACCCATTTCGTTCTCATCCGGTGGTATTGGATCACCAATTAAAAATGGTTCAACTGCTACCTCCATCGGGTCATGCATTAATGGTGGTATCCCATTGCATTTTTCCCATTCACTTAGATAACCTTCTGCATTAATGTCCTGTCGATCCTTAAGTTGAAATTGCACCAGATGAAGATGAATCGGATGAGTGTCCATAGTAAGATTGACAATTTCCCATTCTTCCGTAGAGCCAACAACCGGCTTTTCCGTAACCGGATACATCCATTTTAATCCATCGAGCAATACCTCTTCCGGTCCATTTGGTCCTGGTACCTCATAAAGAGTCAATATTCGTTTTTTATCCGGGCAAAACTTTGGCATATGATTTAAATATTCTGGAAGTTTAGGTGGGTTTATGCCAATCTTCGCACAAGTGGGAATTGTAAATTTCATAATTTGACCCACTGTATCTATATCAGGAGCATCTCCATCGGGGTAAGGAGCATTTGCATCATTAAGCATATAGATCTGTGTTCCAGGTAACAACCGTGAAAAATCAATTAATATATCTGCTCTTTCTGCTGGCGCTAATAATAGTGAGGTTAAGGTTACAGGCTTAGGCAAAAAACCACCATCACTACCTATCTGTATAAATTCCATTCCATTTGATAGTTTAAGATTATAAAATCTAGCATTAGAACCATTCAGAATACGAAAACGATATTGAAGTCGAGCTACATTAAGATTTGGCCACACTTTTCCATTAACCATAATTGTGTCTCCAAAAAGTTCCGGAACCCAATATGGATGAATGTCGGGATTAACTCCTACTGTATCATAATAAAAATCTCCATTATTTAAGAACATTTTGTCTTGAATCACAAGAGGAATTTCATAGATACCCTTTGGTAATTTTAATTCTTCATGATAATTACATTCATGATTAGCTTTTCCTTCCCTTAACAAATAAAAACCTGCCAGACCTGCATATACATTTAATCTGGTTATACCCATTGCATGGTCGTGATACCATAACGTAGTTGGTTCCTGCTCATTTTTATAGGTGTATATGGATGAGATATATTCTGGTCCATGTTTCCCGTCATAAGTAAACCACGCTTCTGGATACCCATCGGAGGGTGGTGCAACTTCTCCTCCGTGAAGATGTGTTACCACAGGAATTGGCTTTTGCGCCTCATAGAACCCTGGCGGAAATGGTGGCCATGGTTTCTCTGGATCCATTGGCATATCATTTGGATTAGCCCAATGCAAAGTTGGATCGACAGGGAACGGGTGCCTTCCCTTTAATTTATTAACCCATTTTACCTTGATCGAAATTCCCTTAACAGCTTCAAAAGTTGGTCCCGGTGAACTCCTTTGATAGTGAATTCTTCCGGTTCTACTATCTTTAACCAATCCTCCGTATCCCCATACTTTTGTCATAGGAAATCCATCCGGAAGTACCTGCTGTTGGAATTCACTAATATCAATACAATAAGCATGTTGCGTATGGCATCTATTTCTGTTATTATTTATTTCTATTTTATTAAATTGCTCATCTTCTTTTTTATTAATTTTATCTTCTTTTTCATATTCCTCATCCAGCCTTTTGTGTTCCTCATAATCTCTATTAATAATCTCCGGCTCAAAAACAGAAGGGATTGCCAACTGGTTTTGATACTTTTTTATTAATTTGGGATCCAGTTTAATAACCTCACCTTCATGAGGCGGCATTTCTTTTTCGTTGGAAGTAATTCTTACACTATTTGTTTGCATAGACCCGTGTCGCATATTAAGACCTCCATGTTGTGGTGATACTACATAATATGCCAATTCGACACACATGTTAAAGATTCGACTTTAAGTTCTCCTTCATAAAATTAGCAATCCGTGTACCCAATAACCACAAAAATTGCGCCAAACACTTATTATATAAATGTTTAGCGCAATTTTTAATTAAATAATTGATGAAGTTGTCAAAATGTCTTTCAACAAAGTTCATTGGCAATTTGTATGAAGCTTTTGACTTTGTGCAAATTGCCATTACCGCAGTATAAACAGACCTTTTGGCACCTTAATCATAATTTCATATAATAAATTAAATCTCTACATCCTGAGTATAGTCAATATTATCATACCGGAACCCAAACATATGATAGAAATCCTCCCAGTATCCAGTCAAATCAGCTAGCTCATTCAAATTATCATTGTTAATCTTATTCCAACTAATCATGACCTTCTCTTGAATATCCTCCTGCATCTCATAGTCATCAAGTCGAATTCTGTTTTCCTCATCCACAACAATGCCTGTTGGTGATAATTTATCATGGAACAAGCGTCCTAACTGCTCAATACACCCCTCATGATTTCCTTTTACCTTCATAATTTTATAAAGAATTGCAAAGTATAGAGGCACAATCGGAATAGCTGAGCTTGCTTGTGTTACGAGTGCTTTATTAACACTAATGTAAGCTTTAACACCTTTATCAGCCAGTTCCTTTGTAATATTCACCGATGTATCATATAAATGCTTTTTAGCAATTCCTATTGTACCATTATAATATACTGGATAAGTCAGTTCGGGCCCGATATATGAGTACGCAATTGTTAATGCATTATCCGCTAGAACATTTGCATCGGATAACGCTGTAATCCAATTCTTCCAGTCCTCACCACCCATAACTTTCACGGTAGCTTCAACTTCCTCTTCGGATGCAGGTCCTATCGTCGCCTCTGTAATTACATTCTTGTTTAAATCTAACGATTTATTGGTAAAGTTTCCATCCACAGTCTTTAGAGTAGAGTTATAGATTGTTCCGTCATCCATGGTTCTCCTGGGTGCTGCCAGACTATAGATAACCATATCCACCTGACCCAAATCCTGTTTAATTAACTCTATTGTCTGCTCTTTAATCTCCTTAGAGAAAGCATCGCCGTTAATTGACTTTGCATAGTAGCCATCTTTATTAGCAATATCTTCAAAAGCTACTGTATTATACCATCCAGGAGTAGCGGTTCTTCTATCACTTGCAGGTTTCTCATACATAATGCCAATCGTCGCCGCATCACAGCCATAGGTAGCAGCTATTCTAGAAGCTAATCCATAACCGGTAGAACCCCCGATTACAAGAACTTTCTTAGATCCTTTTGTTTTTCCTTGTTGCTTAATATAAGATATTTGTCTCAAAACATTCTCTCTGCAGCCTACCGGATGCGCAGTCATGCAGATAAATCCTCTCACCTTTGGTTCTATAATCATAAGTAACCCCTTTTCTATGTCATAAATTCCATATTACTTTGATAATCAAACTATATTTTAACATAGGGAATATTAGAAAGTCAAATTGAAACTTTAACTAAAAATTATTCCCGTTCCAGCCCCAGGTAGAAACCTCTTCATACTTCACATAGATACAGTCCGGTTGTATTGCAAGTTCCTCAAATATAATATTCGTAATCGCTTTCGTCAGCTTCCCATATGCCTCCGAAGTTGCTTTACCAAAGATTTTTACTTCTACAAAAGCTAAAGGTTTATCCTTACTTCCTTTAAAATACATCGAACTATTATCTTCAAAGGATAACATAAGCCAGCTTTCACTTTTACCTGGTATTAATTCGATTGCTTTCCCAAGCTTTGCTTTTATGCTTTCCCTCTTTTCATTGGTAATTGTGACTGTTGCTTTTGTGCTAATATAAGGCATACGTTAACTTCCTTTCAATTATATATAATTTTAAACTTTTCTAACCTCGGTATCATTCTTTAAATATGCGAATAAAAAGCATATTGTCAATCTCCGTTTTTATCTTTTTTCCCAAAAATAAATTTTGATACATTCAAAATATATTTTAACCCGAAATATTCATGACGATAAATAACGGGTAGTATCTATCGCCTAAAGTTACTTTTAACTGTTTTACAGATACGATCCTATAGAATATGCCTAAAAAAGGGTGCAATATCCCTGTCGGAAGT
>Ga0302215_10002466_pt1 | contig 12692 bp, 8 predicted proteins | sample II_Fen_N3_1_FD_194580 | JGI IMG/M metagenome (GOLD analysis project Ga0302215, IMG submission 194580) | Peat permafrost microbial communities from Stordalen Mire near Abisko, Sweden - II_Fen_N3_1 | ecosystem: Environmental > Terrestrial > Soil > Wetlands > Permafrost | place: Sweden: Abisko... | reverse complement strand
GCTGAATGAATAAAAAGAATGTTTTAAATTGCTAATTCGTCATTCGAATACTTATTATAAAGAAAGCTGTCATTTTAATGACAGTTTTCTTTTGTTTACGACCGATTCCTTAATCCATCTTGCAACTTTTCCTTATCCATAGGTTAAACTACTGTAAAAGTTGTTCGGAAATTCAGTGCATTATTTATAGATTTATTTGTATGTTTGCATATTAATAGTATAAAAAGCATCTGTATAACCATTTGCGTATAAATGTAATACAAATGAAACGCTAATGTAATACGAATGCAACATTACCAACAGTAAATTAACGGCAATGAAAAAGAAGAATAAAAAAAACAGTATTGAAGAAGCAGTTGAAGTAGTTAATACTTTGAAAGCAACTGTGAATACTTCACGGGAGAATGGAGAAGATGCATCAGCTATCAAAACCATTGAAGCTTCAGTTCGTAAAATTGAAAAGTTGAAAAAAGAGCTAATTGCTTTGAAAGAAAAATTGAGGAATAAAAAGGTTGATCTTAATCAGGAAAAAGAAACCATGTGGGAATTGGTTAACACTGAAAAGAAACTGCTGAAAACCAAACCTCAAAAGACTGAAAAAACGGAAAAACCAGCTAAAAAGGAGAAGAAACAGAAAGCTGAGAAAGCTGAAGATACAAAATGATTGTTTTTGGTATTTATAATATCAAAGGCGGTGTAGGCAAAACGGCTGCATCCGTCAATCTGTCCTATCTATCAAGCCTTGATGGATATAAAACCCTCTTGTGGGATCTTGATCCACAGGGTTCTTCTTCATTCTACTATGATAAAGAACAGGGGAATGATGCCAGTCTGAAAAAGATTATTACAGGTAAAGTTGAGCTGCGGGATATTATAGTAGATACCGATTACCGTAAACTTCATATCATTCCTTCAGATTTCTCATACCGCCACATGGATACGATTCTTGATCAGGTCAAGAAATCAAAAAAAAGAATCAGGGAGGTGTTGAAAGAACTGAAAAATGATTATGATATTGTTTTTCTGGACTGCCCTCCGGGAATTTCCATTTTAGCCGAGAATATTTTTCATGCCTGCGATTACATTCTTGTCCCCACTGTGCCAACACCTCTTTGCCTGCGTACATACGAGCAGATTATATCTTTTTTTGAAGAAGATGAGTTGGACACATCTTCTGTGATCCCTTTTTTCTCTATGGTAGAGGTTCGGAAATCAATTCACCAGAACATGATGAAGGAACTTTCTTTGAAAATGCCTAATCTGTGCCATTCGTTTATTCCTTTTCTGGCCGAGATTGAAAAGATGGGTATATATAGAAGGCCTCTTGCCGATTTCAGTCCTAACTCAAAAGCTTCCGCTTCGTTCAAAGCCCTCTGGAAAGAAATAGAGAAAAAATCAAGCCATAAATAAAGTGACTTTTGTTATTCAACAAAATTTGTAAATATCTAAGGCTTCCCATCCGTTAATCTGAGTCATTTTTTTAATCAATTGGTTTATGTCGTTGAAAACCCCATAATTCAACGGCATTACAACTATTCTTTTTTGGTTACAAACGTTCAATTCCACTAAAAAAAATGGAATTTATTCCAGAAAGCTTGTAGATAAAGCATTTTTAATGAAACCCACCTGTCAGTTTTGTATTAAAATACAAAACTGACTTATTTGTTTAATACATATTACCAGACCGTTCTTGTCAATTTAATCAGTTTGTAACCCCAACCAACTACTTTTGTCGCAAATTTAAATCAAAAAGATAGTATAATCTGGAATTTACTGTCATTTTTATTTCAACTCCGATTGTATTATGGCTGATTTTAATTCCCGGTTACTAACTTTTTCTACTATTTTGTTTTTGTCATTTACTGTGTATTCAAATGCAACAAATGTTAAGGGGCATGTGATTGATAGTGATACGCATGATTATGTTCCTGGTGTGATTATAAACATTGATGGAACAAATTACAAAACAATTTCTAATACCAAAGGAGAGTATGTTTTTGACAATCTGCCTTACGGGACTTACACATTTGATATAAAAATACTTGGGTATAAATATATTGTCAAGGAAAAAATAAATCTGAATAAGGACGAAGTTGCATTTAACTACGATATTTATCTAAGACCTGATTCCCGACAATTAAACAGTGTAGAAATAACAGCAGGAGCAATAAATAAAGCGTCTGAAATAGGTGCGAGAATGACCGAACGCGAAAGTCCGAATCTAATGAATGTGGTAAGTGCTAAAGCCATTGAATCGTCGCCGGACTTAGATGTTGCAAGCGTAGTTGGGCGAATTTCGGGAGTTACACTCGATAAAACTTCATCGGGCCAATACGCTTTGCTTCGGGGAATGGACAAAAGATACAGCTATACATTGGTAAATGGTATAAAAATTCCGAGTACCAATGATAACCACCGGTATACTTCACTTGATATATTTCCATCTTATCTACAGGATCGGATAGAAGTTTCAAAAGTATTGACCCCGGATATGGAGGGCGATGCCATTTCAGGGGCTGTGAATCTGGTTATGAAGAATGCTCCTGATCAATTCGTTTTAAGTGCAGATATTGCAACGGGATATAATGCTATATGGAGCAATACGAGTTTTATGACATTTGATAATTCTGGCATAAATCAACTATCCCCATACGAATTAAATGATCCTAAATACAATGCATTGCCTTCTGATTTTACTAAAACCAATTTGGATCTTAAAACTGTAAACCTCCCAATCAATACAAATGGTAATTTCAGTATTGGCAATAGGTTCTTCAATAAAAGGTTAGGTTGGCTGTTTGCTGCCAGCCTTAATAATAGTTACACGGGCACTCATTCCAGAGTATTTGGAGCATCTCCATCATCTGATACTACCAATGTAGAGACACTTACCTCTATGCAAAATCGGGTAGATTATACGCACCAATTAAAATATGGACTTCATAATAAACTGGATGTTGCGATTTTACCCGGTCATACTCTACAGTTGTATTTGGCTTATATAAATTCGCAAACCATACAAGTAAGAGATGCAGAAAGTACCGAATTGGGAAATAATAGTTATGATCCTGCGCACGGTGGCAAAAATATGACCCATTCCGATAAGAATTTCTGGAATACTCAGTCGTTGCTTAATGGTACTCTTCAGGGAAATCACTCTTTATTTTCAAACCATTTTACAGTACAATGGAGTGCTGTGTATTCAAAAGCAAACAACCAGACTCCAGATGTGTCCTCTATTTCTTATGGAAGCACTTATGTAAACTCTGTTTTGCAGCCTCAATACATAGATTATGGTGGCAGTGGTCGTGAGTGGATGCACAATTCTGATATTGATAAGGCCGGCTACTTAAATTTAAAATATAAGACGGATATATTGAAGAGTCATTTAGAACTTTCGGCCGGGGTAATGTACAGGGATAAAACCCGTTCCAACTTTGATAATAAATACACATTAATCTCCCAGGGACCTGTTGATGCACATTCGGCAAAGGGAGTCGATTGGCAGGTTTATTCAGATATTAACTGGACTGTAAGTAATCCAACAGGAGCAACAAATGCATCGGGAACGTATAATGCGTATGAAAAGGTTAAAGCCGAATATGCCATGTTTTTATATAAAATCTGGAAGATCAGAATCATTGGTGGTGCGCGCTATGAGGAATGCCAACAAGGATATGACCAGGTATTTCATAATGCTTTTCTGGACAAATTTAAACCAGGCAACCCGCAAAAAAGAGATTTCTTGAACAAAAACTTGCTTCCAAGTGCAAATATAGAATATGATATTAATGGTAAAAGTAACTTGAAAGGTTCATACTATAAAGCCATAAATAAGCCGGGATTTAAAGAAGTTGTACCCTATGCTATTGCCACGGAAGATTACCAGATTACAGGAAATCCCGATTTGAAATATGCAGTGGCTGACAATATTGATTTGAGATATGAATATTTCCCCAATCAACAGGATCAGGTTCTCGCAGGAGTTTTTTATAAGAAAATTGATAATGCCATTGAAGAAGGATTTGTGAACGATGGTCATGGAAACAATAATCTCACCTTTCTGAATTCCAATGCTAAGAACTATGGCTTCGAAGCAGATTTTATCAAATACTTTGGCGAATTAGGGGTAAAAGCCAATTATACATGGACACATTCAAATACCAGTTCGGCGAAAAAAATGATTGTGAACGGGGTACTGAAAAAAAACCGGGATTCCACGGCAATAGTTATCCAATATCGTCCTTTGTATGGTCAGGCCGAGCATGTTGCAAACTTATCATTACTTTATAAGGGTAATAAAAATGGATTAAACGGGCAATTGTCGTTCTCCTACACAGGTGATAGAATTTACCGCGTTGGTGCAGATATTAATGGTGACCAGTGGCAGAAACCAATACTTCAAATGGATTTTTCGGCAGAAAAAAAATTCAAATCAGGTTTGGGCGTTTTTATCAAAGCACGAAATCTGTTGAACACACATGCCTCTGTATATTTAAAACAGGTGAATCCATTAAATAGTCAATTCCCTGAACATAGCGCTTCGGATAAGACTACATTCTTGCGCGATGATTATTCGGACAGATCATACTTAATTGGCATTAGATATAAGTTTAATTGATTACTCACACAAATTTTCAATATAAAAACAATTTAAAATTTTACCACAATGAGAACTTTTACAAAAAAAATGATTTTATTTTTTGCTTGTAGTTTTATGCTTTCAGTATTTTCGGCATCAGCAACTGATGTCACAATTGGAACTCCCGGTGGAGCGGGTGGAGTTGAAGTTAGCGGTACATGGGCTGCCGGTTCAACTGTTACAGTGTACGATCACATGATTATTCCTGTCGGTAAATCTTTGACTATTCAGGAAGGCGTTAATGTTCAGATTGCCGATACAACATTAAAAGTAGAACTGATTGTTTTAGGAAACTTGTATTGTAAGGGAACGGCAGCAAGTCCAATTAATATTGGAGTAAAACCGAGTTTGGTTCCTGCAACGGTTTCAACAACTAAACCATTTCCTGCTTTGTGGGGAAGTATTCTTTGTGATACAACTTGTACTGAGATGTTGATGTTACACACCAATATAAAATATTATGGTGCTGCAACAACGAATAACTCTCCATCAGTATTGTTGCAACTTTATAAAAATGCTGCAGGACAAACAGAACCTTATGTCAATTTCAGAAACCATAATAATGGTAAACTAGTGATTGAATACTGTACATTCAGCAATGGTAAGGATGATGGTATATACATCGAAGGTGGAAATGTAATCTATGCTTACAATACACTCTACCAAAACGGCGAAAGCGGTGGAGATGCAACCAATTTGAAAGCAGGATCGATTGCCGATTTAGGTTTTAACTTCTATTACAGTCCAAATACAAATGCATTTAAACTGTCAAATAGCGGAAGCCGCTCACCACAATGTAATGTATTGGTTTATAATAATACAATCGTTAATGCAGGTTGGAGAAGACCAACAGTAAAAGGAGGAAGTATTTGGTACGAAGCCGGTGTAGTAGCAAAAAGTTATAACAATTTATTCGTTAATGACCGTTTTGGGATAAAGACAGATGCAGCTCAGGATCCTGCTTCGACAGCCGATTATAATTTTTATTATGGATATGGAAAAAACACGGTGACTAATTTCACAACTGCAAAAGGATTATTAGCACATGGAGCTCACGATGTTTATAGTACAACTGTCGGAGCTAATGATCCATTATTGGCAAATTATGTCCTCTCAACTGACACAATGAATTCAAAACTTGACCCAACCTGGGATTTCCGTTTAAAAACAGGTTCACCAGCCATTGGTGCTGGAACAACCAATATTACCCGCCATTTTGGTACAGCAGGTTCAGGAATAACCATCCAAGGTGTTGAATACTTGTCGCCTGCTCCTTCAACTACTATTGGCGCTTATAGCCAGGTTGTTGCCGGTTTATCTTCGGCTATAGAAGATCGATTTGAAGTTTATCCAAATCCTGCTATTGATAATTTAAACATTAAACTGAGTGCAACTTCAAAAGCCACTTCAGTTGAAGTTTATTCATTACTCGGAGCTAAACTGATTACTGAAACTATTAGCGTTGGTTCGGAATACATAAGCGTTCCAGTTAAAAACCTAACGAGTGGAATCTATTATGTATCTGTGAAGAACGGGAATAATAATAGCGTTCAGAAATTTATCAAGAAATAAGTTGTTTTGCAATAATTATATTGTGAAAATAGCAATAGATTAATTATATCTTCTTTGAGCAAAAGGAAAGCCGGCTTGTGAAAGTCGGCTTTCTTGTTTTCAGTTACCGACTCTATGTTTTTATGCGTTTGGGTCTTGTTTTGAAAGGAACATAATTCAACAGTATTACAATTATTCCCAGGCTATTGGAAATACGAAAAAATAAATATGAATCGTATTTGTTCCTGAAAGCGTGAGATTAAGGCATTCTTAGAAAATGGATAGAAGTGTTTTGTATTAAAATACAAAACTGACTTATTTGTTTAATACATATTACCAGACCGTTCTTGCCAATTTAATCAGTTTGTAACTCCAGCCAACTACTTTCGTCGCAAATTAAATCAAAAAGATAGTGAACTCTGAATTTTACTATCATTTTTATTCAACTCCAATTGCGATATGGCTAATTCCAATTTTCGATTTGTATTCATTTCTATCATCCTTCTATTTCTATTATTGACAACATCTTCAAATGCTGCAACCATTAAAGGTCATGTGATTGATAGTGATACGCATGATTATGTTCCCGGTGTGATTGTAAGCATAGATGGAACAAGCTATAAAGCAGCTGTCAACATGAAAGGAGAATATGTCTTTGACAATCTTCCGAAAGGGACTTATACTTTGGGAGCAAAGATGATGGGGTATAAATACATTTTGAAAGAAGAGCTTAATTTGAAGTTGGATCAAGATGTACTTAACTATGATATTTATTTAAGGCCTGATTCAAGGCAGTTAAATAGTGTAGAAGTGAAAACTTCAAAAAACAAAGAAACAGATGCTAGTGCCAGATTGGACGAGAAGTTGGCTCCTAACATTATCAATATCATGTCTGCCAAAACCATCGAAACGTTACCCGACTTAAATGTGGCAAACGTGATGCAACGGGTATCAGGGGTGTCGATGGTGAAAAACAGTACTGGCAACAATACCGAAGCAATCATCAGAGGAATGCCTCCACGCTATAGCAATACATTGATTAATGGATCAGCTGCCCCCAGCACAAGTGGATCTGTACGCTCTGTTCCATTAGATATTATTCCCTCTAACTTAGTAGGACGAGTTGAAGTCACCAAAGCACTGACACCTGATCAAGAAGGGAATGGCCTGGGAGGAACGGTAAACGTGGAAATGAAAGATGCACCTGAACAGCCACTTTTCTCTTTTGATTTAGCAACAGGATATAACCAATATTTTTTTGATCATAAACTATCAACGTTTAATACAGGTGTTGTTTCGATGAAAGATCCTGCTGAAATACATGGCAATGATTATTTATCAAATCTGTCGGATTTTAGCAAAGGGAACATGGTTCTCAAGCAAGTGCAAGCTCCTCTTGATTTAAATGGAAGTTTTTCTTTTGGTCACAGATTATTGAATAATAAATTAGGTGTTCTTGTATCGGCAACTGCCACCAGTACCAATCAGGGAAGTGCTGACTTAAATTATACTCCGGATTTGTCTGTTTATGGTTTAATAAGCTATGATTCAAAAAACCGGAAAATTTATGATACTCATGCTTTACGTATTGGTTCCAATGTAAAGCTTGATTACCAAATCAACGATAAAAATAAGATTAGTCTATATAATTCCTTTTTTCAGTTACGTGAGGATAGAGCCAAAAATGAAACCGATACGACATCCGAAATTAATTGGGGACGCGTTGGATCTAAAGATGTTACAAACATAGACATTTCTACATTAAATAGTTTTAATTTGCAAGGTCATCATCAGTTAATGGCAAATTTGGATATAGACTGGACTCTTTTGTATTCAGTTGCTACCTCACAATCACCCGATTTAGTAACCGTAAATTATATTCAGATTATTCACCCTACAGTTCAACCTGTTTATCTGAATTATTCAAGTTGTGTAACCCGAGAGTGGCAACATAATACCGATGAGAATAAAGATGCCTATCTGAATATTAAATATAAGCCCATTCTTTTCGATCATATCTATGAATTGAAAGTGGGTGGTATGGCTCGGGTAAAATTTAGAAATAATTATGCTAACGAATATACTTTTGATGCACCATTACTTAACCCGGGTAATCCTGATATTCAAACGGTTGAAGTTACCCAAAATAGAAATGCACAGCAACGCAATGGGAATCCTGTAAATAACCCCGGCAATTATAAGGCAACAGAGAATATTGAAGCTGCCTATGGAGAGGTAAAGACAAATTTCGGTAAACTTCAGATACTAACCGGTGCACGTATAGAATTTACGTATCAAACCAATTATCATAGTGAAACTCAAAATGTCTTAGTTCCATTCACTACTAATCAATTTAAGTACTTCGATGTACTTCCCAGTCTGCATTTAAATTATCAGATTACCGAAAAACAAAATATGCGTTTCTCTGCTTATCAGGGAATCAGCCGACCAAATTATACTGATCTGGTTGACTATCATGCTCAAGCCGTTAATGGAGGCACACAAGGCAACCCGCGGTTGAACCACTCCAGAGGGACTTGCTACGATGCGCGCTATGAAATGTACATCAACAAAGAAGAAATATTGACAGCAGGAGTATTTTACAAATACATTGAGCATCCCATTGTAGATATTCTCGGTGCCAATAATCAAACCCATCCGGATAATTTGCCAAATCCTTGTACTAATTATGGTTTTGAGGTAGTCGGCATTAAGTATTTCGGAAATTTTGGAGTTAGTTGCAATTATACATATACTCATTCAAGGATGGAGTACTCTAAAATATATTACCTGACACCCGACGTAAAAGAATACAGGATAGAAATTTTGCCTTTAGTGGGTCAGTCACCTCATATTATCAATGCTGCAATAAATTTCAGGGATCTATCATCAGGGTTTAAATGTCAATTGGTATATACCATGCAAGGTGAAAACCTAAAAAGAATCGAATCGGATTATGGTGCTGATACTTATCAAAAAACATTTCATGATCTGGGTGCCACTGCTGAAAAGACGCTCTTTAAGAATGTCTTATTATATGCAAAAGTAAATAATTTATTAAACTCAAAAGTAGAGTATTATATCAAAAAATACAGTGGTACGCAAGAAAGCATATCCACCAGTATGAGTTTTCTAGTCGGATTAAAATATAATTTATAAACAAATTATTTATCATTAAAAATTAAAAAAATGAATGCGAAAAACGTTTTATTCTTTATTGTCGGATCAATGATTGCATTATCGTCATGTACTTCTTCAGGCAATGACTTGGTTGATGCAACTGCTAATTATCCTAAAACACCTGCAAGTTATGTGAAAAGTCAAAACTTGACCGGTGCTTTAAAAGGAACTTTAAAACAAGACTCCACGTATTATTTAGTGGGAAATGTAGCTGTAAAAAAAGGAGATACATTGGCTATTCAGCCAGGTGCTACTATTATTGCTAAAGGAAACTTTCAGTTCCAGATTTCAGGAACATTGTTGAGTTTAGGGACAGAAGCTAAACCCGTTACTTTTACCTCGGCTGATGCCACACGGTTTACAGATTTAGCAACATACACCGGTCACTGGGGTGGATTTGCTTTTGACTCAACTGCACTTTACGTATTTGTAAAATACACTCACATTAACTTCACCGGTGGCCCTGATACCAGCGGAAGTCCACAAGCAAGTTTTGATGTTGAAGGAAGCCAGACATATAATGGTGGAGCTTATATTGTTGTAGAAGACAGTTGGTTCTACGGAGGTATTGATGATGGAATTCACTTGGCCGGAGATATTACTGCCAGTATCAAACGGAATGTAATTCAACGTCTTGGAGGACCGGATGGAGAGACTATGAATATTAAAACTGGTGTAAAAGGTGATATAGCTTATAACTATATCTGGAGTGCTGCCAACAATGCGATCAAACTCGAAACCAGCAAAACTGTAAAAATACCTCAAACAAATATGAATATCTTCAACAATACGATTGTTGATGGTGGATTCCGTAAAGTAGGTGAAGCAACCAATTCAATTTTAATTGATAAATGGGCTCGCGCCAATATTTATAACAACTTAATTGTGGGTAACCATACAGGTATTAATATTGCTACCAAAGCTGATACGTTGAATTGTAAATATGGGAATAACTTGATTTATGCTCCATCTGATTCTTTAAAGACCCTGATTTATCCTGCCGGTGCATTTAGCAAAGTAAGAGCCACTGACATTACGGGCTCAACGTTGGCATTATGTAATACCGTATTTACTACCTGGGCTGCACCAACAACAAGCTTACCTGATAATACACTAGAAGATGCTAACGTTCCAAGCCTAAAGTCTGGTTCTCCAGCTATTGGAGTAGGTATCACAACAGCTCCATTTACCTATTTTATTACTTCTGTTGATGGTAAAAAAGGATCTGCAGATCTTGTAAATAAAGATTTAGGTGCCTACCCAACCGATGGTTCAGGTAACAAACATTTACCAACAAAAAAACCAGTTCAATAAGTTTAAAAACTCAAGTATATAATGAAAAAAATAACAATATTTGCTATCGCCATTTTATCAGTGTGTTTTGTTCATGCAAAAGATGCTTCTGCAGGAAGTTATAAAATTGTAAACAAAATAAGTGTTGAAGGCAATGAAAAGTGGGATTATCTTTTCTCTGATGATCAGGCAAGCCGCTTGTATGTATCGCACGGAAGTCAGGTTCAGGTAATCGATGAGCTTAAAAGAGAAGTTGTTGGTAAAATTTCAGGACTTAAAGGAGTACATGGCATTGCCATTGCTTCGGCTTTCAACAAAGGTTTTATCAGTTGCGGTAAAGATTCCTCGGTAACAATATTTGATACCAACACTTTTGAGGTTATCAAAAGAGTAGTTGTAACAGGAGTCGGACCGGATGCCATTCTTTTCGATGCATTCAGCCAGAAGGTTTTTGTTTTCAATGGACATTCAAATAATGCAACGGTACTTGATGCTAAGTCGAATGAAATAGTAGCAACTATTGCATTTACCGGTAACCCTGAGTTTGCACAAACCGACGGTAACGGAAAGATATTTGTAAACCTCGAAAGTGCAAGCAGCATTGCCGTTATTAATGCAGCGACATATAAAGTAGAAAATGTATGGCCGATAGCTCCGGGAACTGAACCTACAGGTTTGGCTTTTGATAAAGAGAATAAACGGTTATTCAGTGTTTGTGCCAATAAATTAATGATGGTGGTGGATGCCGAATCGGGCAAAGTATTGACGAATCTTCCAATAGGCGAAAGAACTGATGGAGCCGGATTTGATCCTTCATTTAAATGTGCTTATAGCTCGAACGGTGACGAAACAATGACTGTGGTCAAAGAAGATGGACGTGATAAGTTTAGTGTTTCAGAAAATGTATCAACTGCAAAAGGTGCCCGCACCATTGCTGTAAACAAACTGACGAATCATATTTACCTTCCTTCAGCTAGTTTTGAAACCGCAGTGGCGGGTCAAAAACCGAAAATTGTACCCGGTTCATTTATGATTTTGGAAATTTCAAATCAAGAATAGAAACGTATTTCTTAATCAATACTGACAGTAACACCTATGGTTGGCAAGTGAAAGCGCCGGCCTTAGGTGTTATTTATATTCAATTATAAAAAACACTGAAAAAATGAAAATAACAAAATCAGTAATCATATTATTTGTTGCGGTTTTCGCATTGATGTCTTTTACTCCGGTAAAGGAAACAAAAGCAGAAACCCCAACATCAACCATTACACTCAAAAACTACAAAAGAGCCCTGAATTTCTTTGTTATCAGTGATTGGGGATGGAACGGATTTAAAGACCAGCAAATTGTAGCCGACCAAATGGGTTTGCAAGCAGAGAAAGTTCATCCACAATTTATTGTATCGTGTGGTGATAATTTTCAGGTGGCCGGAGTGGCTTCTACTCAAGATCCGCTTTGGACGAATAGTTTCGAAAACGTTTATAAAAGTTTGTCATTAATGGTTGATTGGTACCCGGTGTTAGGAAACCACGACTATAAAGGCAATACTCAGGCTGAAATTGATTATTCTAAGATCAGTCGTCGTTGGCATTTGGAAGATCATTATTATACCAAAGTCAGGAAAATTAATGATTCTATTTCTGCCCTGTTGGTTTTTCTGGATACACCACCGTTGATTGATGAATACTATAATAAAGAGGGTTATCCCGATGTGTTTAAACAGGATTCAGCCAAACAGGTAAAGTGGTTGAACGATGTGCTTGCCAACTCCAAAGAACAATGGAAACTGGTGTTCGGTCATCACCCGGTTTATTCGGCAAGCAAAACACATGGCAACACGCCTGATATGATTCGGAAAGTAAAACCATTACTCGAAAAGTATAATGCTCAGTTTTATTTCTGCGGACATGACCATGATTTTCAACATTTGCGCGAAAAAGGTCATAACGTAGATTATATAGTTACAGGTACAGGCGGTGAACCACGTCCAAGTTCGATGAATGAAATGTCACTTTATAGTTATTCT
>Ga0302215_10002465_pt1 | contig 12699 bp, 12 predicted proteins | sample II_Fen_N3_1_FD_194580 | JGI IMG/M metagenome (GOLD analysis project Ga0302215, IMG submission 194580) | Peat permafrost microbial communities from Stordalen Mire near Abisko, Sweden - II_Fen_N3_1 | ecosystem: Environmental > Terrestrial > Soil > Wetlands > Permafrost | place: Sweden: Abisko... | reverse complement strand
TGAACTTCATGGGTATCCACGTTATCTTTTTCTAACGGTGTTGCTTTAAGTACGATCTCTCTTGAAATGAGCTTATGATCGTAAAGTTCTATTAATATGGCTTTTGAATGATCCATCCAAACACCTAATTGTTTAATTTTCTTCATTTTGATTTGGTTTTAAAATCGTTTTATATCGTGAATTCAGACATTCCATTCAGACTCATACAGATGTAGTCTGTTTGTAAGGGTAGAAATTTCAAGTTGCAGGTTGTTTATATTCTGTAGCAAATGAGTTACTGTTTCAATGCCTTCAAGATTAATATCAAGTTCGTAATAAAAGCGAACATATTTTTCCAGTTCCAACAATTGATCAGCAGCAATAAATCCGGATTGTTCAATGGTTGTGATCTCAATCAATCCGGTTTGTTCCAACGAATTAATAAATGAAATGTCGATATTGTGGTTGGCACAAAAATCGTCTATGGCTATGAGATATTTTGTTTTCATGATTTCTTCATATTCAACTGACAGTTTTCAACTGTCAATTATTTCTTAGTTCTTCAAACAATTCCTTTTGTTTAGCAGTCAGATTCGTTGGCATTTTGATTGTATATGTTACCTGCAAATCGCCAAATTGACCTTCGTTTTTATAAACAGGAAATCCTTTGCCTTTCAGATTCACTTTCGTGCCATTTTGAGTTTCGGGCTTAACGTTGAGTTTCACTTTTCCATCAAGCGTTTCAATCGTTATTTCGCCTCCAAGGATAGCAGTATACAAATCCAACTCTACAGTTGAGAACAAATTATTACCCAGCCTTTTGATGCGGGAATGATTGGCTACCGAGAACGAAATGTATAAATCGCCATTCGGGCCACCATTTGTACCAACACCACCATGACCGGCTATTTTAATTGTTTGTCCGTTTTCAACTCCGGCAGGAATTGTTATCCGGATATTCTTTCCGTTAACAGTTAGGGTTTGTTTGTGCGTTTTGTAAGCATCAATCAGTTCCAACTGAATCTCAGTTGAATAATCTTCGCCACGGTATTTTGCCTGTCGGCTCCTACCCGCTCCTGCTCCACCAAACATAGATTCAAAGAAATCGGAAAAATCGCCACCACTTTGTCCTCCTGAAAATCCTCCTCCCTGACGGGAACCGGACGATTGCGACTGCTGCTGTTTCTGTTTTTCAAATTCTTCGGCATGTTGCCAGTCCTTTCCGTATTGGTCGTATTTCTTGCGTTTTTCAGGGTCGCTCAATACTTCGTTTGCTTCATTAATTTGTTGAAAGTTAGCTTTTGCATCTGCATTATTGGGATTCAAATCAGGGTGAAACTTCCGGGCCAGTTTTCTATAAGCATTCTTGACATCTTTTGGTGATGCCGACTTATTCAAACCCAATATTTTGTAATAATCTACGAAATTCATATTCAACTAATTAAGTTCAACTATTCGAAACTAATTATCCCTAATTGTCTGTATTAAACCAATACCGGAAATAAAAAATATCAATCCCAGTGCAGCAAAAATGACAATCTCTTTGATATTATGGATATTCCCCGATAAATTGACAAATAAAATAGCTGCATAAACAAGGCCGGCTGCTCCGAGTACCGTGAGTATTGACCCAATAATTCTCTTGACGTTCATATTTTCGGTATTAAATGGTTATTCTTTAAACACACTATCTAAAAATTAAAATAGTCGAAGTAATACAAACATATTGAATCACTTCGACTTATATTTTTAGTATCTGGCTTTAGTTTTATTGAGCAAGAATTATTGTGGAACTAAATGATATTCCATCCTGTCGGTTCCATCCATATAGTAATACCAAAATGCCTTTTCTTCCAGTTTCAGAATATATAAGGTTCTTGAAGCTACGTTGGTTACACCGGTTATTTGAATCTCAGCGTCGTTGTTCTGAAACTTCCAGGTGCCGGTTCCACCCAAAACAGCCCATTGAAATGAATATGTACCTGTCTTTGTATATGTTTCTGTGTAAGCCGAAACCAACGAAGTATAATCGGTACTATTCACCTTGTAATTTTCTACTTTCCATGTTTTTGAAACACGATCTGTTTTTGACACTAGGGTGATACCATTGTTGTCGGGATATTGACTGCAACTTTGAAAACCAACAATCATCATTACTGATAAAATAGTTAGTGTAAACATTTTTCGAATACTTTTCATCTTTTTGAGTTTTATGTGTGATTACATTATCACTATGCAAAGGTGAGAAAATAGTCGATGCAGCTTGTTACACAATTTTGCCTAAGAGTTACATAATTCATAGAATCAATGGATAGTGGATAATTGAAAATTCACAGTTCATCAAAATAAAAAATCCTTACAGTATAATACCATAAGGATTCTGCTAACTCTCAATTATCCACTATCAACTATTCTTTATAAACCGGATAATCAGTATACCCTTTTGCTTCGGCACTGTAAAACAGATCCATTTTTAAATCCTGGGACAGCGGCCAATGATTCTCCATTCGATTTACTAAATCCGGATTATTGATAAACGGACGACCAAAAGCAATTAAGTCGGCCTGACAATTTTCAATTTCAGCTTCGGCCCTATCCCTATCGTATCCACCCGAAAGAATCAGGGCATTTTTAAAACGGGTACGGATAATACCTTTTATTTCAGAAGGTACTTCGGGTGCACCCATGGCTGAATGATCGACCAAATGAAGATAAACTATTCCAAGCTTATTAAGCTCTTCGGTTAAATAGGTATAGGTTTCAGCAATTTCGGGGTAATGAGGCATATCACTTGCAACACCATAAGGCGAGAGGCGAATACCTGTTTTTTCTTTTCCAATGGCTTCGGCAACTGAACTAACTACTTCGAGCACAAAGCGGCAACGGTTTTCGATACTTCCACCGTATTTATCGGTTCGGATATTACTAATGGGCGATAGAAATTGTTCCAACAAATATCCATTAGCCGCATGAAGTTCCACACCGTCGAAACCTGCATCAATTGCATGTTGTGAAGACACAACGTATTCTGTCAGTGTCAGCAACAAATCATCGTCATTCATTGGTTTTGGAATAGGAAAATCCTGTAATTGCAGTGTATCAGTCCACATTTGTCCGGATGCTTTTACAGCCGATGGTGCTATTATTTGAGCTCCTTCGGGTAAATTTAGTGGATGACTTATGCGTCCTGTATGCATTAACTGTAAAAAGATATGTCCACTTTTGTTGTGTACAGCCGTTGTAACTTTTTTCCATCCTTCCACTTGCTCCTTGCTGAAACAACCCGGTATACGAGCATATCCAAGTCCATTAGGTGATGGTGCCGTTCCTTCAGTTATAATTAATCCGGCACTCGCACGTTGACCGTAGTAATCGGCCATCAATTCATTGGGGACATTACCAATAGCACGACTACGGGTCATTGGTGCCATTACGATACGGTTTTCTAATTCGATGCATCCCAACTTAACAGGTGTAAATAATTTATATTTGCTCATATTTTAATTTATTAAATAGTTCTGAATTGGCACCGTTGAAACGGTATAAATCTTTTACAAAGGTGCTAATTTTCAAGCAACCGAAGTTACACAATAATCGGATGAACTTACATGATTCACACATTTGATGAATACAGAATAAAAAAGAAAGGTTTATTTCATTATTATCAATATAAAATTGACAACAATGAAATAAACCTTATTAATTGGATTTCAATAGAGAGTTCTAACTGGATCTTGATGTGTGTGAAATTTCCATTACAGACAAAAGACACTTTTTTTCTTCGCCAATAGTAACACCTTCCATATATACATAACCCAGCGAATTAGTGTCATAGCCCAACTTTAGCTCGCAGGTTTGTTTATAGTTTTCAATAAAAACACGTTTGAGAAATTCGTTAAATACAGCTTTCGATTCATTGGAAACGAAAAGCTTAAAGTTAGTGCCAACTAAACTAAAGCGTCTATCCTGCAACATTTCGGCACCTGTGAAATTCAGTTCATCAATAGTTCCATCGGGCTCGAGTGTAAAATAGCCCATTGGAGCTAAATCGTACAACATCGTGTATTTACGCAGTGCCTTTTCAGCCACTTCATTGGCTTCGCGCAGTTCTTCGTTTTGCATTTCCAATTCAATTTGATGCACCTGCAACTCATGTAACAGTTTCTTAGCATCATGTTCGGCATTGGAAACCTTTACCTTATCGTTTTTTGCTTTCAGCTTCTCTTCCGCTTTAATTCGGAGCAACTGTGCATCCGAAAGATATTCTTCTTTACTCATAACTTGGTTGTGTTTTTGGCAATAAGAATCATTCCTGTTGGTATTTTTAAGGTGTTGAGCAACACACTCACCGACCATTCAATATCTTGTATATTCCCTTTTGCTGCTATTACTTGCATCTTGTAAGTGGTTTCCTCTCCATTCTTCAATAGTTTATTCAGATCATTTTTTGTAATGGTTTGACTTGCAGCAGGAATGATTAGTTGTAAATAATCCTGATTCAGCGCATCTTCCCGTTTTTTGTCGAAGAACTTTTCAGCTTCAGTGTTGTATTCCACAATCTTCCAATCGGTTGATAATTTTATAACAATTTCTGCCGATAAATTCAGGAGTAAACTATGCATTTGTCGGGTTTCGTTCAGTTCCACCTCCAATTTTTTGTGATCGGAAATATTGAAAAATGTAATTACCAAACCATCAATTCGATCGTCGAAAGTGCGGTATGGCATAATGCGTGTGGAGAACCAACGTCCATCTGAAGTGGCTATTTGTTTTTGAACAAACACCAATGTACGTAGTACTTCGAGCGCATCGGTAGCCAACTCGGGATAAACTAAATCCGAAACCTGATCGGTAAATGGCCGACCAATATCGCTCTTTATTAATTTAAATATCTTGGTAGCCTGATTAGTGTACCTACGAATATTCAAATCTTTGTCCAAAAATAACGTGGCAATATCGGTGCTGTTCAGCAGGTTTTTCATATCATTATTCACCCGCGAAAAATCGTCAACCTTCGAAAGTAATTCAGCATTCACCGTTTGCAGTTCTTCATTCAGACTTTGCATTTCTTCTTTCGAAGTAGTTAGTTCTTCGTTAGTTGATTGTAGCTCTTCATTGGTCGATTGCAATTCCTCGTTGGTCGATTTCAGTTCTTCCTGAGATGTTTGCATTTCTTCCAGCGTATTTTGCATCTGTTCTCGGGTATGTTGCAATTCTTTTTCTAACTCCAATTGTTTCACGCTGTTGACTTGCTTATCTCCTTTTCCTCCCGGAACGCCTGTTACCAATGCTTTGGGGACATCGTGAAAGATAATCATCACCATACCATTTAATGCTTCGGGCTTGTCAATCCATTGCAAAGTAACGTTTATGTATTGTGTACCACCATTGGTACCAACTTTTACATTTGATAAAGTCACCAACTCTCTTTTTACAATTGCTTGCCGGAATGCAGCCGGAAACTCATTCTGTAAACCATCACGCAACATGGCAAAAATATTCATATTCGCCTTGCCTACAGCCGGTTCCAGGTATTTTCCCGTTCTTCCACTTATATAAATAATGTCGCCTTTATCGTTTACCAAAACTCCCGGTGGCGAGAAATGCTGTAAGAGCAATTGATCGGCTAGTTCTTGAATATTCGAGGTTGCTTTTATGGGAATTTGTGGTTCAATATTCAGTTGTTTGGTTCTCGAAAATGACGATGGAAAATCGTACAGTTCTGGTGTTTGATCTGTAACTGTTCGTTGGTAAATTTTCAATTTACTCTCAACCGGAGTGAAAAAATGACTCTGAGCACCAAGCGTTTCGGCACTGCCCAATACCATAAATGCTTCGGGATTGAGGCTGTAATAGAACAATCCGAGCAGTTTCTTTTGCAACTCGGCATCCATGTAAATCAGCAAATTACGGCATGTAAGAATGTCTATTTTGGTAAAAGGTGGATGCAAAATAATATTATGCTTAGCAAACACAACCATTTCACGGATTTCGGTATTTACCCGATAACCATCATCGGTGACTGTAAAAAAACGAGCGAGCCGTTTAGGTGAAACATCCACAGCAATACTATTAGCAAAGGTACCTTTACGGGCAGTTTCAATAGCATCGTTATCGAGATCGGTGGCAAATATCTGCAACGAAATACCACCATGTGGATTAATCTTTTCCAATGCTTCTTTAAATACAATGGCCAGTGAATAGGCTTCTTCGCCGGTAGAACAGCCAGCTACCCAGGCACGTAGAGTGGTTCCTTCCTGCTGTTTTGCCAAAATATTGGGAATAACTGTTTCCAGTAATTTACCCCACACTGCCGCATCGCGGAAAAAGTTAGTCACTCCAATCAACAATTCTTTGAAAAGAATATCCACTTCGGTTGGATTTTCCTGCAAAAAGTGAACATATGAAGTTATTTTATCTATTTTATGAACACCCATGCGCCTTTCGATACGACGATAAACGGTATTCTTTTTATACAACGAAAAGTCGTTTCCGGTTTGAGATCGCAAAATAATTATAATCTTTTCGAGCGAACTTTGATCTTTAATCTCAATCTCCATATTTGATTGTACTACGGGTATATGTTTAAGCAAAGCAAGTAATTTTAGAACCAATTCATTGGCAGGAGCAACAATATCGACTAAGACCGAATCAATGGCATTACGCGGCATACTGTCATACTTTGCATCTTTAGGTTCCTGTACCAATACGATCCCATTTCTTTCTTTCAGTGCACGCACACCTGCACTTCCATCTGAGCCCATGCCTGAAAGTATAACCCCTACTCCGAGTTCCTTTTGATCATCGGCCAGTGAGCGAAAAAAGATATCAATAGGCAGGCGAAGTCCTCTTGTTTCCAGTGGATCGAATAAGTGAAGGATGCCTTTTAGAATAGACATACTTTTGTTTGGGGGGATCACATACACATTGTTGGATTTTACCTTCATCCTGTCTTTCACCTGAGAAACCGGCATATTTGTAATGCGTTGGAGTAATTCAGGCAACATACCTTTTTGAGTTGGATCGAGATGTTGAATAACAATATATGCTAATCCACTATTTTCTGGCACATTAGCCAAAAACTGTTCCAAAGCTTCCAAGCCACCAGCTGAAGCACCAATACAAACTATTGGAAATTGGCCTGTATCCGAATAAGTCGATTTAGTTTTCGGAACATTGGTTTGTTCTATTTCTTTTGGGTTTTTCTGCATAGACTTTAACTGCCGTATTCAATTCATTTTGGATCAAAAAGATTAGCTTTTATAATATTACAAATGTAGACATAATTAAATCGGTTATATGTATTTATCTCATTTATTATCGGGAATCTTAAAGACTTACAATTCGCACAATTTCAGTGGCTATATCTTCGGGCGAAAGTATAAAATCGATATATCCAGTTGCAATGGCACTTTGGGGCATATCAGGTTGTTTTGCAGTTTCCGGTTTTTGAGCAATTGTAATTCCACCCGCTTCTTTTATACTTTTCAGGGCATCTGCTCCATCACCATCGTAACCGGAGACAATGACTGCGATAAGTTGACCATCCCAGTTTTCGGCCATTGAATTCATAAAAACTGTAATCACATCGGGCCATCCCCAAGGTTTTGAAATCGGTTTTAACCGGAACTCGCCATTAAGCACATGTAAATCACGTTTTTCCGGAATAATAAAAACATGATTTGGCTGTATGTCTAACTTTTCAGTGATTAGTTCTACAGGCATATAGGTGTGAAGTGGGAGAATTTCGTGAAGTCTGGTGGCTACCGTTCGCAAGTGATTGACTATAACAATAGCAGCACCCATATCGGATGGTAAATGCTTTAGCAAACGTATGTATGCATCAAGTCCGCCGGCTGAACCACCGACGCAAACTACCGGAAATTTTGATTTCATTTTTTTCATTGTATAACCTTTCCTTGCACTCGTTTTAATCTAAACTTATTTTTCAACTTTTGTAATAATCCACTTTCCTTTTTGTTTTCTATTTCACCAATCAAAAAACCATACGGTTTTAGTGATTCAATATGGTCGCAAACAATCTTAAACATGCCAATAAGTGGAATAGCCAGAAAAATGCCTGCAACGCCCCAGATTAATTCTCCAAGTACCAACGCCAGAATGGTGGTGAATGCGTTTATTTTCACTTGAGGACCCAAAATTATTGGGCTCAATATCCATTCCTGGATAAGTTGTACTAGCATGTAAATACCAATTATACTAGCCACCAAAGGCAATCCGGCTCCCTGCACAATTGCAACCAATACGGTAAGGGCGGTTCCTGTAAGATTTCCGACAAAGGGAACAATTTCCAATAATCCACAAAGAATGGCAAAAAAGAGTGCGTTTTTCACTCCTATCAGGCTAAACCCAATTCCATACATTATCCACAGACACATAATCATTTTTATAAGTCCCAGCAAGTATTGTTGCGATACGTTTGTAATGCTCGAAAGCATTTTTTCCATTTCTGTTTGTTGAGTCGGAGGAATAAGTTTGAGTATAAATCGTCCGATATGTACACGAAAATACAAAAATAAAAAAATGTATGCCAACACCAATATAAAATTGGTAAAAATAGAAGCGAGTGAACCAGCTAACATTTGCATAATACCGGTTATGGAAAGTTCCTCTTTAGCCAACATCTCCGACTGCTTTTTAGGCGTTATTCCAAAATTAGTAAAAATGTATCGTTGAATGCGATTGACAATTTCAACTATCTTTTCAGACAATAATGAAAACTCTTTAGTCAATTCGTTTATCTGCCATGAAAGCAGTGCACCTACTCCGGCAATTGTTATCAATAATACGAACAAACAGATAATAACAGCAAATACTTTTGGAATCTTCTTCTTTTCCAACCATTTACAAAATGGCAAAAAGAGTGTAGCCAAAATACCTGCAATACACAAAGGAATGAGAAACCCTTTGGCAAAGTACAATCCGGCAATAGCAAGAAATAACACAAGAAGTTTCTTTACTAATGATGAGGTTGAGATTATCATCTTAAAGTTATTTATTTAATACATCAATGAACCATGAACAGGTACAATTAGCTCTAAAGTGCTTCTTGCCTGTTCGCTTTTATCACTTTATACAGCTCGAACCATAAAATTGTAGAAATTCCGAACAAACTACAAATAAGTATATTGATAAATGTGAGCCTTTGAAACTGAAACAATTCAAGGAAAAAAGGTACATTTAATACAAGTGTCAAAAAGAAAACTGCACCTCCTACCACCCACAAAACAGCTTTATTGGGTGTGGCAATAATTTTAAATATATTATCAGTCCACGAACGATTAGTTAGAATAACAGCAATATTGGAAATAATCAAGGTAGTAAACGCCATGGCCCGCACTTGGTTTGGTTCGAACTTAAAATACAAACCACCCAAGTAAACCGCCAATGTGACCAATAGAATTCCAACTCCCTGCAAACAGCTAAAAATTATTTTCCCAACTCCAAAAAACGGTTCGTCCAACTTCTTTGGCGGACGGCTCATAACGTTTGCTTCTTCTTTTTCGGCTTCGAAAATAATGGAACAGGCAGGGTCAATAATCAGTTCCATAAAAACAATATGCACCGGCCAAAGAATGATGGGAAGATGAGCTATTAATATCGGAATCAGTGACAATCCGGCAATCGGAACATGAATAGCAAAAATATATCCGAACGATTTCTGGAGGTTATCGAAAATGCGTCGTCCCATGCGGATAGCCCCTACAATAGACGAAAAATTATCGTCCATTAATACCAACGAAGAAGCTTCACGCGCTACATCTGTTCCCTTTTTCCCCATAGCTATGCCAATATTGGCCGCTTTCAGAGCAGGAGCATCGTTTACCCCATCGCCTGTCATTGCAACGATTTCGCCATTGCGTTTCAGTGCTTCTACAATTTTAAGTTTTTGTTCAGGAACAACTCTTGCAAAAACATTTATTCCATTAATCTCTCGGCAAAGTTCTACATCCGATATGGCATGCAATTCGGCTCCAGTCATACATTTATCTGGATTTTCAAGTCCTATTTCCATAGCAATATGTTGCGCCGTAACAGGATAATCACCGGTAATCATAATTACCCGTATTCCCGCCTTTTGGCATTCACTTACAGCTTGTTTTACGTTACTACGGATAGGATCTGACAAACCAATGAGTCCTATAAAATCAAATTTGAAATCGTGCTGGATATCGGGTAAACCTTTGGTACTTATTGTTGATTTTGCTACGCCCAAAACGCGTAATCCATTCGATGCAAGTTCTTGAACAGCTTCCGACAAACGCTTCTTTTCTTTTGCCTCTAAATGACACAATTCAAAGATGGCTTCGGGTGCTCCTTTAGTAGCAATAATCTTAGCTTTTGTGCTTTTTTCGGAAAACACCCGCGACATAGCCAACAATTCTTTCGAAAGTGGATATTCCTTTATCATTTCCCATGTTTTATGGATATGTTCGGTACCTTTCAGTTGCATTTTACCCATTTCAGTAATGGCTTTTTCCATGGCATCAAAGGGGTTGATCTGGCTTGATAAAATGCCAAACTCCATGATTTCGTGGAAATCATCAGGCAGCGATTTTGCTTTTGCAATTTCGTGAAAATCTTTTCCATTATACAGCTGAGAAACCGTCATTTTATTCTCTGTCAGTGTTCCTGTCTTGTCGGTACAAAGTACGGTGGCCGAGCCAAGTGTTTCTATAGCAGATGGATTGCGTGTCAGTACTTTCTTTTTGGACATGCGCCAAGCTCCCAGTGCCATAAAAACAGTGAGAATGACCGGAAATTCTTCGGGCAACATAGCCATTGCCAATGTTATTCCTGCTAAAAATCCATTGATAAGATTTCCGCGTGTAAGCGTGAAACCAATAATCACCAATAAACAAAGTATAGCAGCAATAATTGTTACTTTTTTTACCAACGAACCCATTTCCTTTTTCATACGGGTTGGTTCTTCTTTCACATCACCCAATGCTTTGCCTATTTTCCCAATCTCGGTATTTACACCTGTACTTGTCACCCGTGCAATTCCATTGCCCTGCACAATCATCGAACCGGAATACACAAATGGTAAGTCGTCGCCTCCGGGTTGCGTAATTTCCAGTTTTTCGTCCCAATCGCTTTTACGCACCGAAACAGATTCACCCGTAAGCAATGATTCGTCGGCCAGCAAATTGACCGATTGAATAACAGTAGCATCAGCCGGAACACGGTCGCCTTCCTGCAAAATAATTAAATCGTCAGTCACCACTTCCACACCAGCTATGCGGGTTTCCACACCATCACGAATGACCAATGCCCGGGGACTAGCCATATCTTTCAGTGCATCCAATGCTTTCTCCGTCTTTTTTTGCTGGAAAAATTCAATGCCCATGATAACGAAAACAAAACAAAGCAACATAATGCCTTCTTTCAGATCGCCCAACACAAGGTACAAACTACCACAAGCCACTAACAGAATAAACATGGGCTCTTTAATAACTCCCCACGCAATGGAAAAGAAGTTTTTGGGTTTAGAAGATGGTAGCATGTTTAATCCTTCAGAAGCTTTTTTTTTAGCCACCTGTGCAGAGGTTAACCCTTTTAGGTTATCGGGGATTATGATAGTGCTTTCTTTTTCTTTTTTCATTGTGGATTCGCCCCCAAACCCCCTAAAGGGGGCTTAAGAAGTATATTTAAGAAGTGTTTTTATCTTTAAAATTTTAAATACTGAGTCATTAAGCCCCCTTTAGGGGGTTGGCGGTCTTTTCCACATTGGCAATTTCGCTTGGCGCCACTTTCCCCGAAAACATATTGGCATAAGCATGTGTAAACTCAGCTCCAAAAAGTACAATAATGGAAGAGTAATTTACCCAAAGCATGATTAATATGATGGAACCGGCGGCTCCATAACCGGTAGCTGGATTTGCTTTACCGAAATAAAGACTCAGTACAAATTTCCCGACTTCAAACAACAGAGCAGTGACAAAAGCTCCAATCCATACATGCTTCCATTTAATTTTAGCATCGGGCAAAAATTTAAACATAAGTGCAAACAGCACGACCAGTACAAATAGGGACAAACCGATATTTAGCGCTTGCAGAACTAACAGAAATGAATCGGAAAAATGATGAGTAAGCCAAGTACCGAAAGCAGCAATAAAAGCTGAAATGATAAGCGAAACCATAAGTAGAAAGGCTATGGAAACAATTAACCCAAATGAAAATAAGCGGATGCGGATGACGTTCCAAATACCCGATTTGGTTGTGTCAAGTTTCACCTCCCAAACAGCATTGAGTGCATTCTGAAATTCGGCAAAAACTCCTGTTGCACCAATAATAATAGTGATAATGGCTATAATTGTAGCAATAGCAGAATTCCGAAGTCTGCTTGCTTGCACAATCATGTCCTGTATTTGTTTAGCCGTGCCGGCTCCCATGGTGGACGTAAATTGTTCGGCTACCTGATTGTTTACAGCTTCATGCCCAAAGAAATATCCGGCAAGCGAAACAATGACAACCAACAATCCAGGCAAGGAGAAAATGGCGTAATAGGCAATAATGGAACTTTCGCGAAACGGATCTTTCACGTACCAGCTTTTAGATGCATTTTTTAAAACGGTAAATACTTTTTGTATATGTGTTCTCATTCGATAGAGTTGTTATTAAAACAATAAAGTCCCGATAAATTTTCGGAACGATAAATAGAAGTAGGGCAAAACCAATTGCATACAAATCAGTAAG
>Ga0302215_10002463_pt1 | contig 12702 bp, 10 predicted proteins | sample II_Fen_N3_1_FD_194580 | JGI IMG/M metagenome (GOLD analysis project Ga0302215, IMG submission 194580) | Peat permafrost microbial communities from Stordalen Mire near Abisko, Sweden - II_Fen_N3_1 | ecosystem: Environmental > Terrestrial > Soil > Wetlands > Permafrost | place: Sweden: Abisko... | reverse complement strand
TGAGTATATTGTAAAAATCCCAATGGATGTGGTGCTGATAGCTGTGCCATTGCTTATTTATTTCGTCATCATGTTTATGGGTTCATTTTTTATGAGCAAGAAAGCAGGTGCCACTTACGAGCAATCTACAACCCTATCGTTTACCGCAGCCAGTAATAATTTTGAGCTGGCTATAGCTGTTGCCATTGCTGTTTTCGGGATTAATTCCGGAGAAGCTTTTGCCGCCGTTATCGGACCGCTTGTAGAAGTGCCGGTGATGATAGGACTGGTGAATGTAGCATTTTGGCTGAAGAAGAAGTGGTATTAAATATGAATTGAATCCTTTCAGGTAGAGTGTAAAAATAAGGATTCACTTTTAAAAATACCCGTTCTTATTTCAATCTACATTTTATGTTCTGTGCTACGCACCTAATAGCAACGTAGTTGCGAACCAGTTGTAGAATTACAAAAAAGCTAATTATAAAGTGCGTAGCACCGAACCTGAGAAAATATATTTATTTAAATCAGATCTTTGACACCACACCTTTCAGTATTCTAATATTCATTTCTGCAATCGGCATAAAACAAATGAAACTGTCCAAAACAGCAAATGGAAACGCAACAAACACAAATTACGATTTGCGTAAATTTGGGGTTGTTGCGTTATTTGCGTTCAAAAATCACCTTGGTTCTTATTTTCAAACTTCGTCCTACTAGTTGACAATGTTATCAACAATTGCTTTTTCGGTTCTTTCGAAAAGCGTAGTAAAGTCACACTCGCTAACCTTTATCGGGGGGTGAATTGTAAACCGCAATCTATTGCCCAGGCCAAGTGGAAAATTACCATACCTGAACACTTTCCACGAGTCATTGATAGTCACCGGCACCACATAGGCACTTGGTGCGTACTTACACAGAATCTTCAACCCACTCGGCGCAAAAGCTTTGGGATGTCCGTCTCTTGTGCGTGTACCTTCAGGGAAAATGATCGTAGAGCGACTAGTTGTTTCAATATATTCACCCATTTTTTTTAGAGCAGGTAAGGACTGCTTAGGATCTTTTCTGTCAATCAGCACCGAGCCACCATGTCTCAGATTATAGGACACACTGGGAATGCCTTTGCCAAGTTCAATCTTACTTACAAACTTAGGATGAAATTTACGCAAGAACCAGGCAAATCCTATGATATCGTACAATCCCTGATGGTTGGATACAAATATCACCGGTTTTCCTTCGGGAACAAACTCTCTGTTTTCAACGTCGAAAGTAGAAAACGTAAAATACAAAATCCTTAACAGGAAAAAGTTGAGAATATCTACACTCTTTTTATGCGCCTGATAGCCAAAAACATTCAAACAAACCCATTGAATAGGGTGAAACAGACAGATGAAAAAAAAGAAGAATAAATAAACCAATAGAGAGAAAGGGTAGGATAGTATCTTTTTCATGCGTTCATTTTTATTTTTTTGATTGTTGTCGCATGGAACTCGCAATAAACATGGTCTTCGGTTTAAACATCTGTTTTAATGCTCGTTTCATTTTCGGAGAATTTTAGGCAAATGTAAGAATTATATTTTTAAAGATAAAGTATCTGTACTATTTTTTTGAATGAGCAATACCAGCATTTCCCCGGGCTCCTCTTAAGATATTGAAATAAAAAAGCCAACGAGTTTCACAACGAGTTGGCTTGATTTTATTAATCTCAGAAGATTAATAAACAAAATGTATCTTTTAATGCATACCTAAGTCCATATCTTCTAAATCATCTACATCATCAGTTGATGAGATTCCGTATTTCATTTGTCCTTTGCCCAACTTGCCACTTTCCCATATCAGACTTAATTCTGTTTTGGTTTTGGCAACAATTAGCTGGTCGGCATTATCATTTCCCAAACTGCGATAATAAATGTGGGTACTTTCGCCTTTGCTACGTGTTTCCAGTGTTGTTTCGAACTTACCGGCTTCCAGCACAGCATTTAAATCTGTTTCAAATGCTTTCATAATTTGAGAATCGGCACCTGCTTTCAGGGTAAGGATTTTAGTTGTTTTCTTCTTGGGATTGGTATTCTTGCTTTTAGCAACATTCCCATTGGCCGAAGCCACTGTCATTCCGTTTCCACCTACGGATACATACTCGAAGTTTTCGTTTTCGCTGTATTTTTCAAATAAACTCTGAAGAGTTTGTGCCTGGCTTGCCACTGCCATAAACAGCACGGCAACTAATAAAATTATCTTTTTCATCTTTCTTTTTGATTTTTAATGTTATAGTCTTTATTTTATTATTGATATGTTTTATTTCGAATATGTTTTATTTCGAATATGTTTTATTTAACGACCTCTATCCCTAACCCTTTCTCCAAAGGAGAAAGGGGACACTGCATCTCAAAAAGTAGATTCTATTGTTAGTTCGCACTCTGTAAAGTCCCTCTCCTCGGGAGAATACAACAATAAATACGATCAATTCAACATAGTCTTTATCTTATTCAATGACCTGACTTTTATCACTTCCACCCTCACCCACATTTCGGAGGTTCTCTTTTAATGTTTCGGCATCCCTGAGTGGTTTCAACCGGTGTTGCAACATTTCATTCACATCATTCAGCTTTTTCTCCGCATATCGTTGAGCATATTCCGGGTTGTCAATCCGTCGTCCACGAATAATAGCATAATCTGCTTCCTGACGTGGACGTTGAATCCACACGGCCAACACCAAAGAGGCTGCAATGCCTGAATAAACAAATGCTCTCACCCACATCCGCTTACCCGAAGGTTGCTTTGGTAAAACGGTTGTTATCGGGGCTGTGTACTTCTGCTGCAATTCCTGCCCAAACGCCTGAAATAATGCACTGTAGGCTTTGTGTTCGGGAGCAATAGTTCCGGTTGTAAAATACTGTTTCAGCTCAACTTCTTCGGCAAGGGTTGACTCGCCTTTAAAATAGTTGTCCAGTAGCTTGTTTATTCTTTCCATATATTCTCCTCCACATATTTTTGTTCGTATAGTATTTTTTCTCTTATCTTTTGTCGTGCTCTCGAGAGATTTACCGTTACCGCATTTTCTTTAATGGCTGTGATGTAAGCAATTTCCGATATTTCCATTCCTTCTACATCACGCATTCGGATAATGGTTCGCTGTAGCTCGGGCAAATTATCAATCATATCCCGCACGCGGCCGGCCAAATCCTTCTGCTCGGCTTGCTGGTGCGGATTAGGTGCCACAAATTCGAATTCAGCAGGCAGCTCATCTTCATCACCTTGTTTCCGAATGGTATCCAGACACAAATTCCGCATGGCTCTCATTGTAAAAGCAGGTACGTTTTCAACCTCATCAAGACTGTTTCGTTTTTCCCACAATTTCATACTCAGGTCCTGCACAGCATCCTGTGCAGCTTCCGTATTCCGCAGCATCGATTTTGCCAGTCGAAATAATTTATCGGAAAGTGAGAGTATGTTAGCATTAAATTGTGTTGAATCCATACAGTTTCAAAAAAACGAGTCGTCTTGACGGTTGTGATTGACATTGATTACGTACGCGCTGCAAGATAACTAATTATCAGCTCTCGAGAATTATCCTGCTTACTTATATGACGTCGTTTGATGAAAAATATTACATCCTATTCGAAAAATAATTGCGGTGAGAGTTGTTTTAGCCAATTGGTGTTAGTATTAAGTAGCTGGAAAGATATAATGTCCCATAATCAGATAAGAATATATCGAAGGATGGAACGCGGATAAACGCTTATCTAGCGGATAGAAAAAACGGATTTAATTTTCGACAAGTAGAAATGATCTCCAACTACTTAGTGCCTTATCAGTCATGCTTGCATGACTTAAATCCGTTTTAAACATGATCAAATATAATCCGTTTTCATCCGCTTAATCCGTCAAATCCGCGTTCCATTCTTTTTTAAAAATGCGACATTATATTCAAACCATTACTTACTTTATTTATCAGCAAATTATTTGGCAGTTAATTAAAATCATTTTATATTTGCACATTATTAACCTAATAGCTTTATTGCGCAGGCGCTCAAGCCATATAAACTGTTCTACTCCTACAATCTGGTAGGATGCCGGGCGAGAACACGGGGATAAAAACTGCAAAGGCACTGACACTGTCTGTTTATCTATTCATAGCTGCTCAGGGCTTTTAGGGCAAGCCTCCATCAGCATTTAGGGCAATTGCGTGCATATAGATATAACTTCCCGCTGTTGTCGGAATGTTTGACAGTGCGTGGAAGAAGCTTCACTGCGTTGTCAAGACTCTTGACAGTGCATGGAAGAAATCTCACAGCGTTGGCAAGAAGCTTGAAAGGATGTGGAAGTAACTTCACAACGTTGGCAAGAAGCTTCAAAAGGCATGGAAGTGACTTGACAGTGCACGCAAGCAGCTTCAAGGCATGTATAGGATAACCGCATACGCATGCATAATAACTCAGATCGTATAATTTATCTGAAAGAAATATGGTTCCTGTAGCAATCGTTGAATCTTTCCTCAACCGACCATTCGAGCTGTCGGTAAGGAAAAAAGGAGGATGGTCTTGCATCTTCGCGCTATCAATATGTACACCTTTGTTTATATACATCCAGCAACCCTATGGCATCAGTTACTGGCATCAATCGCACAAAGCACTCTATGTAGCAGGCTTTGGCATTGTATTCCTTCTCGCCTACTCCATTATTTACGCTGTGTTGCCCCACTATTGTGAGCGGTGTTATGCCCCCGAAAACTGGACGATGCGCCGCGAACTACTCACCACCCTACTATTTTTTGTTCTGCTGGGTTTTGCCAACTGGCTATACGAAGGTTTGCTGATAGAAAAAACCGAACTAAGCCTTTACTCCATGCTGAAAGTACAGTTCTTCACCTTTAGCTATGGACTAATGCCTAAAGTTGCAAAAGTAATGCTACTCAGGTGGCAGTATCTTTTCCCCGTTAGCGACATTCTCACTCCTACTCCGATAGAAAACAACTGCCTGCAAACTGTGGAAAATGATTTCCCAATCCATACTATCCAGTATATCAAAGCCCATAGAAACAATATCCATCTGCATCATTATCAAAATGGCGAACATTATACCGATATATCTCGCTGTACAATGAATCAGGCAGAAATAAACATGCAGACACTTCCTCATTTTGTACGTTGTCACAACTCATTTATAATTAATATGCAGCATGTAGACCACCACAAAAGTCGAATACGGACTAACAAGCTCTGCATTAAAAACAGCAACGTAGAAATTCCGGTATCGAAGAAATTCAAAGATGTAATCAATAAGCGTTTAGCGCTAATTCCGGCCAACCGATAACTGTTCACCTGAGTTCGGGACAAGCTTTGCTTTTAATATTTGGCTTCCAACTTTCATTGCCGTCACTTTTAAATGGCGGTAATGAATTCTAATATCCGAGTCGGCTTTAGCCAAAATTCAGAGATGAAATGTTTGGCTAAAGCCGGTTATTTCTTTTTATTTTGACCGTCCTTTAAAAAGGACGGCAATGAATAGTATTGACCAATCAACCTATTTGAATATATAATAATGATTTCTCCTATATAAGTAATGGTCATAATATAATGTCGTATTTTTTCAAAAAGAATAGAACGCGGATTTGACGAATCTAGCGGATGAAAACGGATGATAATTAAACGGATCTAAAACAGATTTAAGTCATGCAAGCATGACTGATAAGACTGCAAGTCTTTGAAAATCATTTCGACTTGTCGAAATTAAAATCCGTTTCTTCTATCCGCTAGACCCGCGTTTATCCGCGTTCCATTCTTCTATTTCTTCTTATTTGATTATAGGACATTATATTTTTCCTGCTACTTAGTATTGACCAATCAACCTATTTGAATATATAATAATGATTTCTCCTATATAAGTAATGGTCATAATATAATGTCGTATTTTTTCAAAAAGAATAGAACGCGGATTTAACGGATTAAGCGGATAAAAACGGATGATATTTGAACGGATTTAAAACAGATTTAAGTCATGCAAGCATGACTGATAAGACAGTAAATGGTTGAAAATCATTCCGACTTGTCGGAATATAAATCCGTTTTTTAATCCGCTAGATCAGCGTCTATCCGCGTTCTATTTTTTTTATTTCTAGATTTACTTATGCGCCATTATTTAATTACTACTACTGAACTGTTGACTAATTCCTGACAACTGATTACTGATAACTGTTCACTGATAACTGATAAAAATCCTCCATCCGTCCCACCTTCAACTGCCAACCGTCACAGGAGATAAAGAAAAACAAGCCAATCGTCACAAAATAACTGCATCCGTCACAGAACTATTGGATACTAACAGACAGGTATTTATCTTTGTCCCCCGACTGCAAGAGCGTGCAGGAGAAAAAACAACAACAACCCCAAAAAAAGGAGGCAACTATGGCTGAACAAAGGCGCATTCCACGTGGGATAGATCCGTTCGATCCGTATATCAATCGAATTGTGGCCTATCTGCTGGAAGGCAATCCGACCACCAACGCCGAAAGAGTAGGTATCGGAAGTGATGAGGTACAATTCTTATCAAACATGTTGACTGAATGGAAACCGCTGTATCTGAAATACACGGACAAGAAAAACACCCGCACTACAGCGGTTATCGATCAGGCGTACAATATCATCGACCAGGTGATTACTTACGATCAAACCCGATATATTCTGGATCGCATTGCAGTATCACCCAATGCCACGATAGTGGATATGGAGGTTTTCAACATTCGCAAAGGAGCATTACAAAAAACAAACCGTTCGGTACAAACAAAATCCATTTCGGAACCCGTATCGGTTACACTTCAATCATTGGGCGGAGGTATCATCTCGGCAAAATGTTACAGTAGCAGCAGTGCTCGTGCCAGTATTTTTGATGAGGCCGACAGTGTACAGTATTCCTATCTGATAGGCACGACACCGCCCACTTCGCCATCGGCAGAGGGAATGATACGCGATTTATCCACCAAAGGATCGTTTAATTTTTCGGTAGGCGATAATAACGGAGGAAAAAATCTGTATATCTTTTTCCGTTGGTACAACACAAAACATCCCGAACTAGCCGGTCCATGGTGCAGCATTCAGATTATCTGGATTACGTAAATCAAGTCGGTCATCGACAGATTTTTAGAACGAAGAACCGCTTCAACTGCACTGTTGGAGCGGTTTTTTTACTCCCCCAATTTAGTAGTGACTAAGAATGTTTTGATTTGCTTAAAAATAACTTTAATTTCTCTTGGTGGCGTTAAAAAGAGTTCGTATTTTTGGTGTGTGAAAAGGAGAAGAAAAAGGAAAATCTTAAATATACAAGAGCACCTATAGTAAATTCTTACCAAAGTAATAAGATCCTCATTGATACAGATGTAATAATAAAATTATCAAGGACTAAAGTTTAGATAAGGACACCTAGATACCCTTATAAATTGTTTGCAGTAATTATAAAAAACAAAAATATGACAGCAGTAATTCTAATTTTAGTATTCTCATTTATAATTATTTTCGCAATTAGTAACGGGAATAAAAAGAAAGAACAAGGAAATAACTATTCCACTGATCCGAATCAACAGATTAAGGTAAATGTTTGCTTTCCAAACCCAGAAATGGCGAATGATTATAGATTTTTAAAATTCGTGCAGGGTGAATTGAAACTAACCTTAGAGCCGATTTATCAGGAAATGAAAAATCGAGGAATGAAATTAAAACCCGAGTTTGAAGAAGCAATTCAAACCAAAATAAAAACTGGAGAATTTAAAAACCCATATAACTTTAAGGATTATTTTGGAAACAAGTTTGATTTAATTGGAATACAATTTTTAAAAGGTACTGATAATCTTTTAAGTGCATTTCAAATTGGAGTTTGTTTTATTAAAGACGATAGTATTGCTGATTCTGAAACTTATGATTTCAGTCCACCAAAACAGATTATTGAAACTAAAAAGTTTCAAAAGACGTTGGAATTACTTGATATTAGTCTTGAGTTTATTGAGGATTTTTCTTTTCAAACTGTTTGGGAGGTTTTTGAACTTAGAGACTCATTTAATGCGAATTTAATAGTTTGCTGGGATGAAGAATCCAAAATACTTGAAAAAGTTTTAGTCTCAAATCATATATCTGATTACAATATTAAATATATCAGAATCAAAGAAATTGCACAAGACAACAAACTGCCTGACTTGATTGACACATTATTAATACACTTTGATTTAGACCTAACTATCAAAGATGATATGTCATTGATTGTATCAAACTTCGCAATTGAATTAAGAGATAGTGGAATCAAATTAGAAAACTACATACATACTTTGACAAATTCAAAGGAGAGTATTAAACCAATTCAAGTCCAACCACAACTAATACAACCGACAAGAAATACAAACAAAAATTTTGTTGCTATAGATGTAGAAACTGCAATTGGAAAACGGTGGAGTATTTGTCAAATAGGATTAGCAGTTTTTGAAAATGGAGAGTTAATGCAAACAGTAAACGAACTAATCCAACCGCCGAATAACGAATATTCTATTTGGAATACGAAAGTACACGGGATAACAGCCGACAAAACTTACGACAAACCCACATTCCCAGAAATCTGGGAGAAAATTTATCCAATAATTGAAAACAAGAAATTAGTTGCTCATAACGCAGAGTTTGACATTAATTGCTTGCACCAGACGTTAGATTTTTACAATATTGAAATTCCTTCATTTGACTATGATTGCACATATATCAAGACAGGACAGAAATTAAATGATGCTTGCGCTTCATTTAATATCAGTCTGGATAATCACCATGATGCTTGTTGCGATGCGGAGGCATGTGCAAGGGTTTACCTTAAAGTATTGGACGGTATTGAGCCTGACTTTTCAAATGTAACACTGAAACCTACAGCGAAAACGAGGACTAAAAAACAACAATTCAGCAACTTTGATGGTCACGAAAGAATACAAGGAGATTCATTAAAACCTGATTTGGAAAATGCAGATAAAAACAGCCTATTTTATTCTAAAAAAGTTGTTATTACAGGAGTTTTTTACAATATTGACCGACTTTCTATAGCTAGAATAGCCAAAGAAATGGGAGCTGATGTTGATACTGCAATTACCAAAAGAACCAATTTTGTGATAGTTGGTGCAGAGCCAGGTCCTTCGAAAATGGAGAAAGTCATTAAATACAACAGTGAAGGTTGTAACATAAAGACTTTGAGTGAAACAGATTTTCTTGAAATCACACAAAGAACAAAGGTTTAATGGGTTGACATTGAAAAGAATTCCTAATAATTATGATAATCAGATAACAAAATGGCTAAAAAAGAGACAGTAAAGATTACTCCAGAAGGATTAAATCTTGTTACGATTTTAAATTACAGCAGTATTGCAGAAATGAATGGTTTTTATGGAAAAGAGGTATATTTTACTGACGGTTTTTATGGTGATACTCAATTCTTATTTCAATCTTTAGGTAATTTAGGAGCATTTGCAAGAAATAAAGACTTAGATATTGACATTTCAATTATAATCATAAGTAACAAAATTATAGAAAACCCGAATACTGATCTTTATTATGAGTTTATTACTGATTTAGAATCTAAGTTGAATCAGAATAACTCACCCTACAGAAGAATTAAGCTTTTGTCTGAAAATCAACTTATATGGTACATTGAAAATAGAATTACGAACACAAAGGATGAATTGCTTGAAAATTTAATCAAGAAATATAAAAGTTCGAAAACGAAATCACTTCAATCAAATTTATTTGAATAAGGAACGACATCGGTTCAGCGTAGGTTGGCAACGTTGAGTTCGGCGAAGTCTCCAGACTTCGTCGTGCTAAAAGCAAGGCTCTTGCCTTGCATATCAAAAATTGAATATGGAAAGCAGGAGCTTTCCTTCTAGCTTTGACATAGCGGGACGCTATGCCAAACATCGGGAAGCATTATTTACGCTACGGCGAACAGGGGAAATTGTCTGAACCTGGATTCAGCAGATGAATCAGATAAAGACAGATACTTTGAAAATCTGATATATCCTTTTAATCTGATACAATCGTGGTTCAGACAATATAGCAGCGAATATATATGTAGTCAATAAAGCAAAGGTATTTTATGTCTTGTTTTGAAAAAACAATCTATTTCCCTTTTTTGCTCTAACGAGCAACACAACGATTACAAATCGGCGGGAGCGTTGGCAAGCGCGGGATATGGAATTTCTCCATAGGAGAAATATAACCATAGAAAGAATGCAGGCTGCGACGATTCCCTTCTTAGTCCAAGTTTATAGTTTAGCAGTCGGTGGATAGCGCAAGTTTAGCGAAGCGTAACTTGTGCTGAAAATAAATCAGTTTATAACTGATAACAGAAGTTGAAAACTTCCAAATTATCAGTCCAAAGCCTGTCCGACTACCGGCGGATCTCCGCTACGCTCAGACTTGAACTAATCAATGCGTAGAAACCCGAACACTCGTAGTTTGTAACTTGCGTTCCCGGAACCATTAGATTTACCCGATAAAGAACTAAATACGAAATAACAATATACACCCATGAAATTCTTATGAAACGAGTAGTATTCTCTCTCTTTATCTTGCTATGTGGCTGCTATCTGCATGCTCAAACACTCAACTTCCCTACTGCAGTTGTTGATTCGATACAGCATCAAATCAAATTGCCGGTGATTCCTGAGTTTACAGTAAACGTTACAAAGCTCGGCGCTAAAGGCGATTCGGTATCGAACAGCAAGCCGGCATTTGATAAAGCGATGGCATACTGCAAAAAGCATAACGGAGGTACTATCATTGTGCCTCGTGGCATCTATACCCTCAATGGCCCGATTCACTTCGTGAGCAATGTAAACCTGCAACTTCAGGCCGGAGCCAAGATTCGGTTCAGCGATGCACCCGAGCATTACTTACCGATGGTACTCACCAGTTGGGAAGGCACGATGCTTTATAATTACAGTCCACTTATTTATGCCTATAACTGTCATGATATTGCTATTACCGGCGAAGGAACCATTGATGGTGAAGGCGGTAGGGTTTGGGATAGTTATAAAGATAAAGAAGGAGCCGACAAACTACTGACGCGCGAGATGAACCACAAGAGCGTGCCGATGAGCGAACGGCTCTTTGGAAAAGATCATTATCTGCGTCCACAGCTTATCCAGTTTTTTAGTTGTAAGAATATCCTGGTGGAGAATGTCCGTATTGAGGATGCGCCCTTTTGGTGTCTGCATTTGTTGAAATCGGAAAGCATAACGGTAAGAGGTGTGAGTTATCACGCATTAAACCACAACAATGATGGCATTGACCCGGAGTATTCTAGAAATATATTGATAGAGAATATCCGTTTCGACAATGGTGATGACAATATCGCCATAAAAGCCGGAAGAGATCACGAGGGAAGAGCCAACAGCGGTACACCAAGCGAGAACATTATTATACGCAACTGTAGTTTCAAAGGTCTGCATGGAGTGGTGCTGGGCAGTGAACTGTCGGCAGGTGTCAGAAACGTATATATCGATAACTGCAAAACAGGAGGCTATCTGAAAAGAGGTATTTATTTTAAAACCAATGCCGACAGAGGTGGTTATATCAAAAACATCCATGTGCGCAATGTTCATCTCGACGAAGTGGAAGATTGTATTTATATAACGGCCAATTATATGGGCGAAGGCAAGGACTTTGCAACAGAAATATCAGATATTTTTTTCTCGGATATCAGTTGTAACAAAGTATCCGAAACAGCTATCGTATTGCAGGGCTATGCACAAAAGAAAATAAGAAATGTACAGTTTGATACTATTGATATTCAATCGGCCAAAAATGGAATGACCATTACCAATGCAGAGAAAGTACAATTAAATGAAGTGGTTATTGGTAAAAAAGCATTGATCCCAACGGCTATAAAGTAAGGTGTTTTTATAGCCTCTGCAATTGAATATAAGTAGTAGGAAAAATATAATGTCGCATAATCAAATCAAAATAAATAGAAGAATGGAACGCTGATAAACGCTGATAGAGCGGATTTAAAAACGGATTTGAATCTCGCCAAAGGCGATATGATTTTCAGATAGTTGCGTCTTGAGCCTCCCCGATTTATCGGGAAAAATCCTTTTCTTTTATCCGTCCTTTTCGGCTAAATCAGCGTTTATCAGCGTTCCATTCTTTTTTTTTAATGCGACATTATATTCAAACCATTACTTAAGTTATGAGAATAATTTGACAGCGGATCTTTTCTTTTAATTGCCAATCGAATAAGCCCTCTTGCCTACTCTCATAATCCAACAAAAAAAGAGCCTGCCAACAGTGTGTTGACAGGCTCTTACCATCTGTGTGTAATTAAGAACGAACTATTTTATTTGATTTGTTTCGAAACCAGATTGTCGAAAGAAAATTTGCCACTACCACCAATAACCGCTGCCAAAGCCAGTCCGATTACCAGAACAAAGTACTCAACTCCCTCGCCTTTTTGCATTCCAAACCAGTTCATAAAGAACCCGTTATTAAGGTGTCCGCCAAGTATCATTGCACCCGACATAGTGAGAAGAATAGAAGCAGCCATAAAGCGTGTTCCCAAGCCAATGATAACACCAATGCTACCTATAAACTCAGCAAGGATTACCAAAGTACCAATGATAAACGGCATTCCCATTGATTGGAAGAATCCTACTGTGCCTGCAAATCCGTATCCGCCAAACATACCTAATGCTTTTTGCATACCATGAGGTAA